>ERZ791846.72-NODE-72-length-81772-cov-30.7831_pt1 | contig 81772 bp, 75 predicted proteins | sample MGYA00510289_ERZ791846 | MGnify/ENA primary metagenome ERZ791846 (study PRJEB30046, sample SAMN00715274) | human gut metagenome | study: EMG produced TPA metagenomics assembly of the A metagenome-wide association study of gut microbiota in type 2... | reverse complement strand
AAAGCCGGCCCGCGGCGGAGGCTGAGGCCGATTCCCCCCCCCCCCCGAAAAAAGGGATTCTCTTTGACGAAGCTGTTCTTGGATGAGGTATAAAAATGACGTTGGAACAAGTATATGCAGCCATTGGCGGCGATTACAAGGGCGTGATGGAGCGTCTGCCCAGCGCGGACTTCGTCCGCCGCTTCGCGCTGAAATTTCTGCAGGACGACAGCTTCCCGAACCTGAAAAAGGCGCTGGAAGAGAAGGATGCCCCGACAGCATTCCGTGCTGCTCACACCCTGAAGGGCGTCTGCCAGAACCTCGGCTTCGATGCACTGTACGTCCCGTCCAGTGCTCTGACGGAAGCTCTCCGCGGCGGCAGCCTTGACGGTGCCGCCGAGCTGTTCCCTCCGGTAGAGAAGGAATATCAGCGTGTGGTCGAGGCGCTGAAGGCATTAGAATAAACCTCTCAGTCTGCTCCGCAGACAGCTCCCCTACCGAGGGGAGCCTCTGGCGAAGAGGCAAGGCTTTCCGGAATGCCAAAGCCTCTCCTCGATAGGAGAGGTGTCACCGAAGGTGACGGAGAGGGCAAGCCCGTTTCCATCGAATCTCTGCACAGCGATATGCACCGGCCTTTGTCAGGGCTGATATTATCGCTGTGTTTTTTATTTCTCGATGACATCCTTGCCCTCTCAGGCGCTTCGCGCCAGCTCTCCCAAGGGGAGAGCCTTTGATGACAACAAAAAAACACCCGCAGTGCATCAGCATTGCGGGTGTTTTTTGATTGGATGAATATCAGGAACTGTCTGTCATTATTTCCGGCTTGCCAGCAGAGCCTCGATCTTCTTGATGGGGTCGATGATGCTGGAAACGGACATGTCATGGTTCAGGGCCACGACGAAGTATGCGGCATACTTGGAGACGTCAACATCGACGTACCAGTCACGGGTCAGCAGCTCAGGCATACGGTAGGTCAGGTTGGTGCCGGTGACGTAGTCCAGAATGCCGTCGGCCACAGCCTTGTCGAACTTCTCGAGGCCGCTGGTGAAGAGCGGGAAGGTGGCGTTGGCGATGATGCGCTTTGCGCCGCGCTCTTTCAGGTTGGTGGCAACTTCCAGCATGCTCTCGCCGGAAGCGATGATGTCGTCAGCGACGAAGACGGTCTTGCCCTCGACGGAATCGCCCAGGTACTCGTGAGCGACGATGGGGTTGCGGCCATTGACCACGCGGGTGTAATCGCGGCGCTTGTAGAACATACCCAGGTTGCAGCCCAGCACGCTGGAGAAGTACATATTGCGGCTCATAGCGCCCTCGTCGGGGCTGACCACGATGAACTTGTCCTTGTCGAAGCTGATCTCGGGGTTCTTCTTGAGCAGGTTCTTCAGGACCTGATAGGTGGGCATCGCATTGTCGAAGCTCATCAGAGGCACAGCGTTCATCAGGCGGGGATCGTGAGCATCAAAGGTGATGATGTTCTTGACGCCCATGGCCTGCAGCTCCTGCAGAGCCACAGCGCAGTCCAGGCTCTCGCGGGACACGCGGCGGTGCTGACGGCCGCCGTACAGGCTGGGCATGATGACAGACACACGGTGTGCCTTGCCGGCCACGGCCTGGATGAGGCGCTTCAGGTTGGCGAAGTGGTCATCCGGAGACAGGTGGTTCTCATAGTTGAACAGCTTGTAGGTCACGCTGTAGTTGCCGGGGTCAACAACGATGAAAATATCGTCGCCGCGCACCGACTCCTTGACCAGACCCTTGGCGTCGCCGCTCTGGAAGCGGGGGCAGGCGCTCTCGATGATAAAGCTATCGGTCTGGTAGCCGGCCTCGCTGGCCCAGCGCACCAGATGCTTGTCGATGAGGTTGGTCAGCTCCTCGGCACCCGGGCAGGCGATGAGGCGCAGGTCGGCGACCTGAGGCTGGTGGAAGCAATCCTTAGGGGTAATGACAGACATAATTACAGCTCCTTAAAGTTTCTTTTATCAGTTGATAAAATCAGACGTTGAAGTGCATATCCGCTATTTATTCTATCACATTTTCGGCGTTTCGACACTACAAACTTGCATCCAACCTGCATTTTCTGCGCCTTGCACATCTCTTTTTCGAAAAAGAGCCGGAGACTATGTGTTTTTTACAAAAACCATACGTTCTCCGGCTTATAAGTCATTCTTTTAAATTTTTGCTCTTACAGGGCGGCGACAGCAGCCTTCAGCTCTTCGACGCGGTCGGTGTTCTCCCACTTCACGCCCAGGTCCTCGCGGCCCATGTGGCCGTAAGCGGCCAGCCTGCGGTAGATGGGCTTGCGCAGGTCGAGGTCGCGGATGATGGCGGCGGGGGTCAGGTCGAAGACCTTCTCCACAGCCTGCTCGATCTTCTCGTCGGCCACGACGCCGGTGCCGAAGGTGTCCACCATGATGGAGACGGGCTTTGCCACGCCGATGGCGTAAGCCACCTGCACCTCGCACTGCTTGGCCAGACCAGCGGCCACGATGTTCTTGGCCACCCAGCGGGTCGCATAAGCGGCGCTGCGGTCCACCTTGCTGGGGTCCTTGCCGGAGAAAGCACCGCCGCCGTGGCGTGCGTAGCCGCCGTAGGTATCGACGATGATCTTACGGCCGGTCAGGCCGGTGTCGCCCTGAGGTCCGCCCACGACGAAGCGGCCGGTGGGGTTGATATAATACTTGGTGTTCTCGTCCAGCAGCTCGGCGGGGATGGTGGCCTTGATAACCTTCTCCATCACGTCGGCGCGCAGCCGCTCCATGCTGACGGCCTCGCTGTGCTGGCTGGAAATGACCACAGCGTCCACGCGGACGGGCTTGCCGTCCACGTACTCGACAGTGACCTGGCTCTTGCCGTCCGGACGCAGATAGTCCATCTCGCCGCTCTTGCGGACCTCGGTCAGCTTCTTGGCCAGCTTGTGGGCCAGACTGATGGGCATGGGCATCAGCTCGGGGGTCTCGTCGCAGGCATAACCGAACATCATGCCCTGATCGCCGGCACCGCCGACCTCATCGTTGGTGCCGAGGGCGATGTCGGGGCTCTGGCCGTCGATGTTGGAGATGACGGCGCAGGTGTCGGCATCGAATCCGAACTTTGCGCGGGTGTAGCCGATGTCAGCCACGACCTCGCGGACGGTCTTCTGGAAATCGACGTAGCAGTTGGTGGTGATCTCGCCCATGATGTGGACGAGGCCGGTGGATGCGCAGGTCTCGCAGGCCACGCGGGCGTCGGGGTCGTGGGTCAGGATCTCGTCGAGGATGGCGTCGGAGATCTGGTCGCAGATCTTATCGGGATGGCCCTCGGTGACGGACTCAGAAGTAAACAGACGGTGCTTTGCCATTTTTGTACCTCCTTGGCGTTGGGGTGTGTGTATCAATATTGACAGCTTCCTACTCGTTCATCAAGTTTATGCAATGAAAAACGCTCAGAACCGAAGCTCTGAGCGTTGCACTCTTATCTTTCGGTTTCCCGCAGGATTTGGCACCTTATGCTCACACACAGGTTGTCGGGCTTCACAGGGCCTGTCCCCTCAGCCGCTCTTGATAAGTCGGTATTCAGTTTGTCTGGGTAATATCTTATCATTGCTTCGTCGAAATGTCAAGAAGAGTCGCACTCTTTTTTGACATTTCGCGCAGATCGATAAGGCTCAATAGCCCTTTGCCTGCTCGCCGTTCAGGATCTTGACGGCGCGGGAGGTGCCCAGACGGTCTGCACCGAGGGCGAGGAACTTCTCCATATCCTCGACGGTGGAGATGCCGCCGGCGGCCTTGACCTTGCAGCGGCCGGCCACGCCCTTGACCATCAGCTCCACGTCGTGGAAGTTTGCGCCGGCGGTGGAGAAGCCGGTGCTGGTCTTGATGTAGTCAGCGCCTGCCTCGCAGACGATGTCGCACATCTTGCGCTTCTCGTCGTCGGTCAGCAGGCAGGTCTCGATGATGACCTTCAGGACCTTATCGCCCACAGCCTGCTTGACGGCGCGGATGTCCTCGCGGACGGCGTCGTACTCGCCGTTCTTCAGGCGGCCAATGTTGATGACCATATCCACCTCGGCAGCGCCGTTCTCGATGGCGGTCTTGGCCTCGAAGGCCTTGGAGGCGGTGTCCATTGCGCCCAGAGGGAAACCGACCACGCAGCAGACCGGGATGCGGCCCGCCATGTACTCGACAGCCTGCTTCACATAGCAGGTGTTGATGCAGACGGAAGCCGTGTGGTTGGCGATGGCCTCGTCGCACAGGGTCTGGATCTGGGGCCAGGTAGCCTCAGGCTTGAGCAGGGTGTGATCGACGTGGGACAGGATTTCTTCACGATTCATACTTTTTTCCTCCTGAATCAAAGTTGGTTTGAAAACAGCTTCTTAGTTCTTGGTGGCACGGCGTACCTTCGCCATGCCGACAGCGCTCAGGGCAATGGCCGTTGCGGACACCGTTGCGCCGATGATGCCCAGCACAAGGCCGGAGACCAGAAATGCAAAACCTTTCAGACCACGTTTCATAATACCGTACCTCCTGAAATTGTTGTAATAGCAACCTCTCCGTCACGCCTGACGGCGTGCCACCTCCCCTAACGAGGGGAGGCCTTGGCATTCCGTAAAGCTTTATCTCTTCGCCAGAGGCTCCCCTCGGCAGGGGCAACAGCGACGACCGCCGCCAGTGGCGGAAACAGGAAGTCGCTGTTGGGGCAGCGGCCAGCGAGACGCAAGCGAAGCGCTACGGATGCTGGGAGCCGCAACTCGGCCTTGTCGAGCGTGAGCGAGACTGAGAGGTTATTTCTTCTTAAAAACGATGAGCTTACTGAACACATAATTCAGCACGACCACCACCACGTTGGAGAACACCTTCACCGCCATGCCCCACAGAGCCTGGGCATCGTAGAAGCTGGTGAGAAAGATGGCCGTCGGGCCGTCGGCACCGCCGATGATGGCGATGGCGGCAGAGCCGTCGGAGATGGAGGGAGCGGGCGCTGCGCCGCCGGTGGCCATCTGCAGCACCGTATCCGGGCCAAACCAGCCAGCCAACAGGCTCAGCGCACCGTTCATAAAGCTCTCCACCAGAGCCGCCCCCTGGGCGGCCAGCAGGTTGCCGAAGATCATCATGATGGCGGCGTCCAATACCAGTGTACCCAGACGGCAGGTGACGAATGCACCAAATTCTTTCAGCGCTTCTCTGCCCTGCGTCCGGCTGGCGAAGACGAACGCCCGGTTGGTGAGGTAGGCGAACAAAACGCAGATGACATTGTCCAGCACATTGCCCCAGCTGTTGGCGGCTTCGTAGCCGAACAGGCGGCTGAACAGCGCGTACAGTACGATGTTCAGCAATGTGGTCAGCACACCGAAAACGAGATAAGCCAGCACCTCGCGGTGCTTTATAAACCAGTTTTTCATAATTGTACAAAAACAGCCCCGCCGCCGTTTTCCCGGCAACGGGGCTGTAGTTCGCATTGTGTCTGATGAGACTATGCTGCGGGCTGATTACTCAGCGTCGTCGTTCAGCAGAGCCTTCATGGACAGGCTGATGCGCTTCTTGTCGAAGTCAACATCCAGCAGCTTCACATCGACCATATCGCCGACCTTCAGTGCGTCGGAGACCTTCTCAACGCGGTCATTGCTGATCTCGCTGATGTGGACCAGACCGTCAACACCCGGCAGGATGCGGACGAATGCACCGAACTTGGTCAGGGACACGACCGGAGCATGGAAGGTGCTGCCGATGGGGTAGTTGTTCTTCAGCTGCTCCCAGGGGTTGTCCTCAGCCTTCTTGTAGCCCAGAGAGACCTTGTGGTTCTCGGTGTCGATGTCCTTCACATACACCTCGATGGTGTCGCCAACGGAGACGACCTCAGAGGGATGCTTGATGCGGTTCCAGCTCAGCTCGCTGATGTGGCACAGGCCGTCCACACCGCCGATGTCAACGAATGCACCGTAAGAGGTCAGGCTCTTGACGACGCCGGTGTAGGTCTTGCCGACCTCGACGCTTGCCCAGAACTCCTCACGCTTAGCCTTGTTCTGCTCAGCGGTGACCTTGTTGATGCTGCCGACGATCTTGCGGCCGGAGCACTCGGTAACGACCAGCTGAACGTGCTGGCCGACCAGAGCAGTGTAGTCCTCGTCGCGGCGCATAGTGGCCTGAGAACGGGGGACGAACACCTTGACGCCCTTGACGTTGACGACAACGCCGCCCTTGTTGAACTCGGTGACGTCGCCCTCGACGACCTCGCCGGACTCAGCTGCCTTGGCGATCTCTTCCATGCCCTTGCGAGATGCGAGCTTCTTGCGGGAGAGCTGGATGACGCCATCCTGATCCATAACCTTCTCGACGATGAGGTCCAGCTCATCGCCAACTTTCACCAGGTCCTCGACCTTGGCGGAGGAATCATCGGTCAGCTCGCTCAGCTTGACAAAGCCGGTCTGCTTAGCTCCGATATCCACCTGGATCTCGTTGGCAGAGATGCTGGTCACGATTCCTTTCACAATACTGCCTGCATGAACACGCTTTTCCTCGGATGCGTTCAGCATCTCCTCAAAGCTCATGCTGTCATTGATTTCTGCGCTCATACTGTTAAGTACCTCCTCAATAATAGACGATGGCGTTGAAGCCCCGGCTGTGACGCCCGCCGTCTTTACATCTGCAAACCATTCCGGCCGAAGTTCGCTCGCTGTCTCGACCGTTACGGCTCGCGTATGCCTTGCGGCGACCTGTACCAGCTTTTGGGTATTGGAAGAATGATGACCGCCAATGACAACAATGATGTCGCATTGTTGGCTGAGGTCTTCCGCTTCCTGTTGCCTCGCCCACGTCGCATTACATATTGTATCAAAAATTCGGGCGTTTGTATAGGCTTTTTTGAGAAACTCCGAACTTTCTTGCCATTTTGTTACCTGAAATGTGGTCTGTGCAACCGCAAAAATGGGCTTTTGGGGGTCAGAAGGCCCTTTCCACGCCTTCAACTGGGCCAGATCGCTGAAAACGAATACCTCTCCCCGGGTATGTCCGACGATGCCCTGCACCTCCGGATGGGACACGTCACCGGCCACCACGAGTGTCGCACCGGCGGCTTCGGCCTCGGAAGCGACTTTCTGTATCTTCTTCACGAAGGGGCAGGTGGCGTCGTGATAGGTACAGCCCCGGGCGTCCAGCTCATCGTAAATGCTGCGTGGGACGCCGTGGCTGCGGATGACCACCTCGTAGCCCGCAGGGACATCCGCGGGGGTGTCTGCTACCAGTGCGCCCCGGCGCTCGAGGTCTTCCACGGTCTGGGGGTTGTGGATGAGGGGGCCGAGGGTGGCCACCTTGCGGCCCTCATCCAGCAGACCGTAGGTCAGCTTGACCGCGCGGTCCACGCCGAAGCAGAAACCCGCAGTCTTTGCAAGTCTGATTTCCATTGTACTCTCCTAAATTCAACCTCTCCGTCATCGCTGCGCGATGACGGAGAGGGCAAGCCACCTTACAATCCACTCCACGCATCCAGAACGGCCTGCTTATTCTCCCGCAGCTTCTTTATGTCGCGGCGGCCTTCCATTGCAAACTGTGCAGCGGGCATGGGCTCGCCGAAGATGACACGCACCTTGCAGAACAGCTTCATCTTACCATCGGGGGTGTCGTAGTAGATGCGGCAAGGCACGACGTCCACATTTGCTGCCGCCGCGATGACGAAGAGTCCGCTCTTGAGGGGAAGGAACTTGCCCTCCTTCTCCCGCGTCCCCTCCGGGAAGAGCAGCAGCGTACCGCCCTCCTGACACTTTTTCACGGTGTCGTCGATGACACTGACCTCTTCTTTCGTGCCGCGGACACAGACTGCACCGGCGCACCGGAAGAACCACGACAGGAATGCGTTTATCTCGAACAGCTCTTTCTTGGCAAACACTGTCATCCGCCGGCCCCAGAACCGGGTGATGACGACGAACACCGGGTCGATGGCGGAGATGTGGTTGGGGGCAATGATGCAGCCCTTCGTGCCGATTTTTTTCAGGTTCTCTCGGCCCTCACACCGGACGCGGAAGCCGATGTGGAACACCAGCCATGCCAGCGGGACCAGAATATAATATAGTATCATCCGACCTTCTCCGTGATCATTTTCTTCATGGCCTCAAAGCTCTGCTCGAAGTTCAGCTCCGAAGTGTCCAGCAGCACGGCGTCGTCTGCCTGCTTGAGAGGAGCTGCGGCGCGGTGGGTGTCCTGATAGTCGCGCTGCTTGACGTCGGCCAGCACATCTTCGTAGGGGGTGTCGATGCCCTTCTGCTGGTACTCCTTCCAGCGGCGGGTGGCGCGGGCCTCCGGGCTGGCGGTGAGGAAGATCTTCACAGTCGCATTGGGCAGCACCACGGTGCCGATGTCGCGGCCATCCATCAGGATGTTCTGCGTCCTGGCCATGTCCCGCTGCATCTCCAGCAGGAAGGCGCGCACCGCCGGATTTGCACCCACGGCAGAAGCCGCCATCCCCACCTCTTCGGTGCGGATGGCCGTGCTGACGTCCTCGCCATTCAGATAGATATGCTGTTCGCCCTCGATAAAAGCAAACTCGAGGGTGATATTGGGCAGCAGGGCATTGACCGCCTCGTTGTCCTTCGGGTCCTTGCCCGCGCGGAGGGCATAAAGGCCGATGGTGCGGAACATCGCACCGGTGTCCACATAAATGTAGCCGAAGTCCGCAGCCAGACGCCGCGCCAGCGTAGATTTGCCTGCGCCCGCAGGCCCGTCGATCGCAACAGATACCATTATAAAAGCTCCTTCTTTCATTTTACTGAGCATAGCCCGGCCCACCAGTGTTCAGATATCACAGGTTATTCGCAAAGCTCTGTGCCGTGCAGAATGCGATCTGCAGGTTATAGCCGCCGGTATAGGCGTCCACATCCAGCACCTCGCCTGCAAAGTAGAGGCCGAGGGCCTTTTTGCTCTGCATGGTCTTGGGGTCAACCTCCCGCACCGACACGCCGCCCGACGTGATGACCGCGTGGGCCAAATCGCCCCGGGCGTCGATGGACACCCGCCAGTGCTTCATCAGCTGTACCAGTTCCCGCTTCTGCTCCCGGGTGATCTGGTTTGCCCTGGTGGCCGGGTCGATGCCCCAGCGGGCCACCATGACCGGCTGCATACTGGACGGCAGCAGCTTCACCAGTGCGCCCTGCGCCGCGTGGTTCGCCAGAAGGGCAAAGTCCCGGGTGATGCGGTCATAAAGCTGTTCCTCGCTGAGGGCAGGCTTCAAATCAATAAAAGCTTCGTACTTGTGCTTTTTCATGTCGCCCAGATGACTCGACGCGCTGAGGGTCAGCGGCCCGCTGATGCCGAAGTGGGTGAACAGCATCTCGCCCTGCTCCTCGAAGATGGCTTTGCCGTCCTCGTGGAGGGTGAGGGTCACGTTCTTGAGGGCGAGGCCCATCATCTTCTTGCAGTCGGCGTCATGGCTCACGAGGCTGACAAGGCTGGGGACAGGCTCCACGAGGGTGTGGCCCGCCTGCCGGGCCAGCTTGTAGCCGTCGCCGGTGGAGCCGGTGGTGGGGTAGCTCAGGCCGCCCGTTGCCACCAGCACGGCGTCCGCCTTGTACTCCCGGCCCGAAGTTCCCCGCACACCCACGCAGCGATAGGCCGGGCCGGGCTTTTTCTTTTTCGGGCGGCGCGGATCTTCCGGCGCAGCAGGCGCTTCTTCCGGCTGGGCCAGCGGCTCCAGCAGCAGCTTTTTTGCCCCGTCGTGGACGATGTCCGCTCCGTCTGCGTACCGCAGAAGAGCCTGCCGGATCTCTTCGGCCTTGTCTGACACCGGGAACACCCGACGTCCGCGCTCCACCTTCAGCTCCACACCGAGAGACTCAAACAGCTCCATCGTCTTGGCCGGTGGGAAAGCCCCCAGCGACGAGAACAGAAAGCGGGGGTTCGTCCGCACATGGTGCAGAAATTCCTCTGCGGTGCAGTCGTTGGTCACATTGCAGCGGCCCTTTCCGGTGACGAGAATTTTCTGAGCCGGTTTTTCCATATGTTCCAGCACCGTCACCTCATGCCCCTGCCGCAGGGCCGCGCCCGCCGCCATCAGGCCGGCAGCGCCGCCGCCTACCACTAAGACCTTCATGTTTCGTTTCCTCCGCTTTTTCTTCTGTCTTCACACTTATTCTAGTTTATCATACCAGAATCGACCGCCAAAAGCAATGTGAAAAAAGCAGGTACAGCGTTCTGCTGCACCTGCCCGGAAAATTTTGCTTATTTCATGGCCTTGATGGGGTCGAGATACTTTTCGCCCTCCATGACCTCCAAATGGATGTGGCTTTCCTCGGCACACTCACAGCTCACGCTGCCCACCTTGCCGATGGTCTGCCCGGCCGAGACGGTGTCGCCCTTCTTCACCTTGGCGTCCGTCGTGCCGCAGACCCGCCAGACCCTGCCGGAAGCGTCTTCGATGGCGACCACAGGCCCCCACTTATCGTCCGTGCCGATCTCCACCACCTTGCCTGCCGCCGGGGCGGTCACTTCCGCGCCCCTATCGGCGGCGTAGTCCACACCGTTGTGGGTGCGCCAGTCGCCCAGCGTCTTGCTGTAGACCAGCTCATCGCCGCTGTAGCTGTTTAAGACGCGCCCCGAGAAAGGCTGCGTGGAGGCAGGCGCAGCCGAACTGCTGGCAGGCAAGGACTCGGTTTGCAGCGCGGAGGGTTCGCGCACCGAACCAGAGCCAGACTGCGCACCAGAAGAGGACGCAGCCCCACCGGACGAGCTGTCGGCTTTTGGCACATTGGCCACACTGTTTGCTGCGGGTGCGTTCTGCTGCTGCCATTCGGCTTCCTCCTCTCCGGCGACGCCGGGCGATGTGTTGATGCCCTCGTCGATGCCGGGGGCGGTGCTGGACGGGCTGCGCACCGCGTCCAGATTCTGTTTGAGCTCATTGCGCACCGTGCGCACGGCCCACACCCCGGCCGCTGCCGCCGCCAGCAGGCAGGCGGTGAGCACCAGTGCAAAGGCTTTGTCCCGCAAAAACTTTCTGAATTGCTCCATCGTTCGTTACTCCAATCCATTTTGTGTACGGAATCGTTTCTTTGGTGGTAGTTTGGAGCGGCAGAGCGGGGTTTATTCATCCTTTATTCGAAAGGACACAAAAAGGCCCCGGATGACCGGGGCCTTACCTGTTGCATTGTTCTTTTTATGCAGCGCAGTCCGGGAAATTCACCACCGTGATTTCCGCCACCGCCTTTTCCACAGTCTGCAAAATACGCTCTATCTTTTCTATCGTATCTGCTGACAGAACAACTTCTCCGCACTGCTCACACTTCATACAGGGGACATTTTTGATGACAACGACACAGTTTTTGAGCTGTACGGTATGAATGGTAGTATCAGGCTTCATTTCGCCCTTGCAGAAAAAGCAGGTCATGTCTTATTCCCCTTTCTTCTTTCGTTCTGTATAAGAGGCATTCCAGTGGTCCAGGTCAGGCCAATAGGCGGTCAATATCCACAGCGCATCCTCATGGATGCCGCACACCACATGGAGCCAACGGCCCGCCAGATTGACGCCAAGTACCAGACAGGATGGACACCGGTAGTCGTCCGGGCGATATTCGATGATTTTTCCGCTCTGGATAGCCTGCCGAATATCAGCCAAACGGATGCCGCGTTCATAAAGCCGGGCCTGCGAGTGTGCTGTCAGGAATATCTGCCCACTGCAGGATAGTGTGCGCAGGTTTTCAATCGTCAATTCCACGCTCTACCGGCCTTCTTTCTTTTTATTTGATTATAGCATCTCCGTTTCATCAAGTCAATCACAGTGCAAAAGACCCCCATCCGGCGTTCCGGACAGGGGCCCAAAGTCCTATTTAGTTATTGCGGCTGCGGCTGTTCATACCCAGCAGGCGGACGACGTACAGGAAGATGTTGATGAAATCCAGATACAGGGTCAGTGCGCCGTAGATGGAAGCCTTCTCGGCCAGCTCCGCGTCGTCTGCGTAGTAGGCGTAGATCTGGCGGAGCTTCTGGGTATCGTAGGCGGTGAGCAGCATGAACACCACCAGGCCGATGCCGCAGTAGAGCACCGAGGTGCCGAAGCCAAAGCCGAAGAGCGCACCCACGAGGCTGGTGACGATCATGGCCACCAGAGCCATCATGAGGCGGGGGCCCCAGCCGGTGAGGTCCTTATGGGTGGTGGTGCCGTACACAGCCATGAGGCCGAAGTAGACCGCCGTGGCGAGGAAGGCCATGACCAGCGTACCTACCGAGAACATCAGGAAGTAGTAGCTCAGGACCATGCCGTTCAGGATGGCGTATCCGAAGAACGCGGCTCTTGCACCGTCGATGGACATCTTCTGCACCCGGGCGCTGAGCATGAACACCAGTGCCAGCTCACCGATGGTAAGCAGGAAGTAAAGCGAATTGACCAGATAGATAAGGGGTGTAGTCGCCGTGATATAGGCCATTGCGAAGGTGACGAGCAGGCCGCCGGCCATCCAGCGGTAGGTGCGGGTCATATAGTCCGATGCGCTCATCGAAGGCTCCGCATAGCCGCGGTCATAGTTGTTGTAATCCATAAGGAATCCTCCATTCAAAATCAGGGCATCGGTCTCGGCCTTGCCCCGGTCTACGAAATATAGTATACTGCATAGAAATGAACGATTCATGAAAAAGGCTGTGATATTTGATGTCCCTTGGACTTTATCTGCATATTCCTTACTGTTTTTCCAAATGCCGGTACTGTGATTTCTACTCCGCCCCCGGCCAGCGCGGCGTCCCCCGGGCCTATGTGGACGCCCTTTTGCGGGAACTCTCCCGGTTTGCGCCGGACGCGCCCCTGCGGCCGGACACCCTTTATTTCGGCGGTGGAACGCCCAGTCTGCTGGACCCGGCAGACGCCGCCCGGCTCATCGCCGCCGCACAGCCCCTGCCCGGGGCCGAGATCACGCTGGAAGCCAACCCTGAGACCGTGACCGAAGACTCTCTCCGGGCATTCCGGGAGGCGGGCGTCAACCGCATCTCCTTCGGCGTCCAGTCGGCCCGGGACAGACAGCTCAAGACGCTGGGCCGCCCCCACACGGCAAAGCAGGCGCGGGCCGCTTTCGCCGCCGCACGCCGGGCCGGGTTCGAGAACCTCAGCGGCGACATCATGCTGGCCCTGCCCCATTATACGCAGGCAGAGTTCGACGAGACGCTGGAGCTGATCGAGGATGGCGGCGCGGCCCACATTTCCGCCTACCTCTTGAAGATCGAGCCCGACTCCGCCTTTGGCCGGACGCCCCCCGAGGGTCTGCCCACCTCCGACGAGGCGGCAGACTTCTACCTCTACGCCGTCGAGCAGCTGGAACATCATGGCTACCGGCAATATGAGATCTCCAACTTCGCCCGCCCGGGCTATGAGGGAAAGCACAACCTCATCTACTGGGACTGCGGCGACTATCTGGGCATCGGCCCCGCCGCCCACTCCTGCATGGGCGGCAAACGGTTCTATTACCCCGCCGACACCGAAGCCTTTCTGCGGGACGAGGCCGCGCCCGTCATGGACGGCGGCTGCGGTGCGGAGGATTATCTCATCCTGCAGCTGCGTCTGCGCAAAGGTCTGAGCCTCGACGAATACAAAAAACGCTATGGCAGGGAGTTCTCCACATCGCAGCTGGCCTTTGTGAAAAACTGCGTGAAGAGCGGCTACGCCAACTTTGACGGCCACACCCTCGCCCTCACGCCCGCCGGGCTCATCGTACAGAACAGCATCCTTGCCGAGCTGCTGTGAGCCTCAGTGAACAGCAAAGCTCATCGCCGCCAGCACAAAAACGCCGATGATGCTGGCAATGCGGCTCACCCTCTGCATCGCGTAATACCAGTCGGTGGGCTCACCGCCGTACACTTCCAGCCCGTGGCGGAGGTTCCAGAACAGCAGCGGGAACCGGACATCCAGCACAAGGAGCACCACCAGCGCCCCGATCGGCAGCAGGAACGCCACGCTGCCCCGGGTCTCCCGCCGCCCGCCGACGGCCACATGATAGAGCCAGTTACAGCTGGGCCAGAGGTCGGATCTCTGGTATTCGCCGTTGACGATGACGTTCACCTCGTCGGCAAGGCCCCCATCGTCTTCCCGCCACAGGATAGCGTCGCCGGGGTCGCCCAGCGCGGTCCCGGTAAAAATGACCGCTCCGTCCTGCTCGATTTTTACGCCCGGGTCGCTCATGCCCTCGGCTTTCGATTCGAGCCGATAGTGCCGCGTCTCTCCGTCCAACGTGAACTCCACTTCCGCACCGTTTTCCGTCTGGGCGATCTGCATGGTGTAGGCGGCATACGCGTCCCTGCCCGAAAAGCTGCCGTCGGCCTGCCGATACAAAAAGGCATCCCGCAGCCAGACGCCCGGGCGGAGGGCGGCCCAGAGATAGAGCACAGCGAGAAGCAGCGCGGTAAGAACGCAGAGCAGGCAGCTCATCTTTTTCTCCATGGTCAGGCTCCTTTCGTTTCAGCCCAGTTCGATCACGTTCCACCCCAGCTCCCGGATGGCTTCTTGATCATGGGTCGCCAGCAGGGTGGGCTTTCTGCCGCAGCGTGCCTTGAGCATGGCTGCGGCTTTTTTCATGACGGCGGGGTCCATGCCGGTGAAGGGCTCATCCAACAGAAGGGTGTCGCTCTCGGCCCAGAGAGCGCGCAGCAAGGCGGTGCGGCGCTTCTGTCCGCCGGAGAGCTTCCGGGCAGGCAGGGCAAGGGCCTCGTCATCCAGTCCTAATCGTATAAGGTCATCTCGTATCTGCTCTTTGTATTGTGTTTTAGCCTTGTACTGTTCTGCGGTCAGCACCAGCGCCACATTCTCTTCGGCGGTCAGCTGGGGGCAGAGCCTGTCTTCCTGAAAGACCGCGCCGACCCAGCCCACGCCCTCCACGCTGCCGGAGGCGGGCGCTTCCAGCCCCATCAGGATGCGGAGCAGGGTCGTCTTGCCCCAGCCGCTTGGCGCCCAGAGCACCGCCGGGCCGTCCACAGTAAGCGAGAGGTTTTCGAAGAGGATCTTCTCTCCGAATCGTTTAGACAGATTCTTTATTTCCAGTTTGTTGTTGGTTTCACTCATTTTTCAGCCCCCTCTTCGCCCAGAACTGCCGCTACCGCTTTATCCAGCAGAGCGAGGAACAGCTTTTCGAATACGGCGCTCAGCAGGATGATGACGAAGGTCCAGGCAAACAGCTCCCCGGTGGAAAGGGTAATTTTTGCCCGGTAAAGGGCGTCGCCGATGCTGCCGTCCGGCAGGCCGATGACCTCTGCTGCTACGCCGCTCTTCCAGCAGATGCCCAGCGCCACGCTGCACCCCTGCCGGAACGCGGGCAGCACCGCCGGGAGCCAGACCACCCGCAGACGCCGCCCCAGAGGCAGACGGAACACCTGTGCCATTTCGAGAAGCTGATGGTCAGCACTCCCGATGCCGGTGCGCACTGCGCTGTAGAGGACGGGCAGCACCATCAAAAAGCTGATCAGGACGGACAGCGACGAGCCGCTGACCCACACCAGCGCCAGAATGATGAAGCTCGCCACCGGAGTAGCCTTGACCAGCTGCATCACGGGGGCGAGAAGGGCGTCCACCCACTCCCACTTTTCTGCCGCCACCGCCAGCACCGCGCTGGACAGAACGCCCAGCCCGAAGCCCAGCAGGATGCGCCCGGCGCTGAAACCGATGCGCTGCCAGAACTCGGCCTGCGGCAGCAGCTCCACCAGCGTACCGATGGCCTGCACCGGTGAGACAAGAAAGACTTCCTGCCCGATGGCCGCAGCCGCCGCCTGCCAGACGCCCAGCCAGAACACCGACGCCGCCAAAATTTGAATACGGCGTTTTTTTGTTTTGTCCATGTATTTCTTTGCTCCTGTTCGTTTTCTCGCTTTCAGAATATCACATCATGTATGAGAATACAATCCTTCATCTTTTCTTCTCTTGACATGAGGGTCATAAAACACTACACTGGAATAAAGTAATCCTTATTCTACGTGCCTCCGCGCACAGCTGGGAGAGATGACCATGCACGATTCCGCTCAGGCCCTCCGGGGCAAAAAGCTCCTTCTGGTGGGGTTCACCCTGTTCTCGATGTTTTTCGGGGCAGGCAACCTCATCTTCCCGCCCTTCCTCGGCGCACAGGCCGGGACGGCGCTCTGGCCCGCTTTTGTGGGCTTTGCCGTCAGCGCCATCGGTCTGCCCATCGCGGGCGTGGCAGCGGTGGCCCGGGCGGGCGGTCTGCCTGCGCTGGCTGGGCGGGTCCATCCCCGCTTCGCACAGGTGTTCGCTGTGCTGGTCTATCTGTCCATCGGTCCCTGCCTCGCTATCCCCCGCACGGCCAGCACCTCGTTTGAGATGCTGACGCCGCTGGTGGGGCGGAGCACACCGGGACAGTTCATCTACTCCCTCGTGTTCTTTGCTGCAGCGTACTTCGTGGCCCTCAAGCCCGAAAAGCTGACCCAGCGGCTGGGCCGCATCCTCTGCCCTGCCCTGCTGGTGCTTATCGTGGTGCTGTTCGCGGGCTGCATCCTCCGCCCGGCCGCGCCCGGCTACGGCACGCCTGCCGAGGCTTACGCCGCCCTCCCCGCCGCACAGGGCGTGCTGGACGGCTATCAGACCATGGACGCGCTGGCAGCGCTCAACTTCGGCGCGGTCATCGCGCTGAACCTTCAGGCGGTGGGCATCACGGAGGAAGCTGCCGTCCGGCGCGGCACCATCCGGGCCGGGCTCATCGCGGGCGGGATGCTGCTGGTGGTCTACGCCATGCTGACCCACATCGGCGGCATCTCGGGGGCTGCCTTCCCCGGCAGCGACACCGGTGCCGCCGTCCTGACGGCACTGGCCGACGGCCTGTTTGGCCGGGTGGGACAGGTGCTTCTGGCCGCCATCTTCGTCATCGCCTGCTTCAACACCTGTGTCGGCCTCATCGCCAGCGTAGGCGAATACTTCCACGAGCTTCTGCCCCGGCTGCCCTACCCCGCCATTGCGGCCTTCTTCGCGCTGATGAGCATGCTGCTGGCGAACATCGGCCTTGCGGGCATCCTGAGCCTTTCTGTTCCGGTGCTGAACGCCATCTACCCCATCGCCATCATCCTCATCGTGGTGGAGTTCCTGCCCGGACGGTTCCAGCGGACATCGGTCTGGCGGCTGGGCATCCTCTTCACGGCCATCCAGAGCATCCCTGCCGCCCTGCCCTTCGGCCCTCTCTCCACCTTGATGAACGCTCTGCCCCTGAGCAGCCTCGGCTTTGGCTGGCTGCTGCCGGCCCTCATCGGCATCGGCGCGGGCCTTCTGATGTAAGAAAAACTGCCGCACGGCTGTGCGGCAGTTTTTCTTGTTTCAAAGCTTACTTTGCGGAGTTGCGGATCGCCGCCATGACCTTACGCAGGACGGACGGCTCGGTGTAGTAGAAGTTATCGTCCGGCAGCTTGCCGCCCACGGCGGCGGGAGAGGCATCGTAGAGCACCTGCAGGTAGGCAGAGATGTCTTTCTTCATCTCCTGACCGTTGCGGTAAACGATGTTGCACTTGGGCAGGGCCTTCTTGGCGATAGCGGCCTTGGCCACCACGCCGACTTCCTCACAGAGGGCGGCGGTGCCGTCGATGTCCTCGTTCGCCGCCTTGACGCTCTTCTGGTAGTCGGTCAGGAAAGCTGCGATGACATTGGGGTTCTGCTTTGCGTACTCGGTGCGCACCACGGTGACGCCGGTGATGAGCTGGGTGTCACAGACCCTGTTCCATTCCCTGGTCAGGTCGAGAACGACGCGGAGGCCGCTGTCCTTCATCTGGGCAGCGGTGACGTAGGGCTGAGGCAGGACGGCGATGGCATCCTTCCTGGCAGCGGCCATCTGGGCCGTGACCTCGGAAGCCTCGCTGTAGTATTCGATCTTCACGTCCTTGTCGGGGTCGAGGCCGTTCTTCTTGAGCAGATAGCGCAGGACGTACTCGGGCGTCGTGCCTTTGCCGGTGGAGAGGATGGTGCGGCCCTTGAGGTCGGCGAAGCTGTGGACGGTATTGCCCTTCTCCACGACGTAGAGGACGCCCAGCGTGTTGACGGCCATGACCTGGATGCCGCCGTTCGTCTTCTGGTAGAGGGTCGCGGCGAGGTTGGCCGGGATAGCGGCCATGTCGAGTTCGCCCTTGATGAGCTTCGGCACGATCTCATCGGCAGCGCCGTAGAGCTGCAGGTCATAGTCGAGGGAAGCAGTGCCGTCCTTCTCCATGCTCAGCAGGTTGACGAGGCCCATGGTGGTGGGGCCTTTCAGGCCGGCGATGCGCACTTTGGTGCTCGTTTTGGCCGATGCGCCGCAGGCCAGCACACTGACCATCAGCACCAGCGACAGCAGCAGAGATGTCAGTTTTTTCATAGGATTCAGCTCCTCACTTTCATTGGGAGAAATTTTCCCGCAAAAAATTTGCAAAACCATTTGCTTTACGCCCTCAAGTTTACTATAATAAGAGAAAAAATACCGTTGCACACGCAACGGAATCGCAGAAGGGCGGTGAGGGCCCGGGGAAAACCTCACGGAATGGGTATGGAAAATTATCTTCCGCTGTTACAATCCACCTCTCTGTTCGCCGGGCTGGAAGCCGAAGCGCTCCGGGTCCTGCTGGGCGAAGTGGGGGCCGTATTGCGCACCTACAGCCGGGGCGAGACCCTCGTGCTGGCCGGACAGCCGAACCGCCGGGTGGGCGTGGTGCTCTCCGGTGCCATCGAGGCCTATCATTCCGCCGCCAGCGGGGCGCGTCTGCCCATCAGCCAGATGGGGCCGGGCGGTGTGTTCGGCGACGTGCTGGGCGGCTCGAGCCTTTCCAGCCCGGTGACGGTGGTGGCCTCGGCCCCCTGCGAGGTGCTGCTGGTGCCTTACGAGAAGCTTCTGCTGCCCGGGGCCGACCCGGCCCGCCAGCGGGTGCTGCAGAACCTTGTGCGCACCATCAGCGACAAATACCTCCTGCTCTCCCGCCGGGTAGACCTGCTGCTGCTCAAGAGCCTGCGGGCCAAGGTGTGCGCCTACCTGCTCAGTGAGGCCGAGGTGCATCACAGCCTCACCTTCACCGTTCCCTACTCCCGCATCCGGCTGGCCGACTACCTCAACTGCGACCGCAGCGCCCTCTCCCGGGAGCTGAGCCTGATGCAGCGGGACGGCCTGCTCGAGACCTATAAGAGCAGCTTCAAGCTGCTGGAACCGGATGCGCTGCGGCGCATGGTGCTGTAACAGCCTCTCCCGGAGGGAGAGCCTTATATAGAAGGAGAACTTCATCATGTCCAAACCGATTTTATGGATCGTCATTCCCTGCTACAACGAAGAACAGGTGCTGCCCATCACGGCCCCCATGTTCCTGAAAAAGATAAACGACCTCGCCGCAGCGGGCCTTATCAGCGAGAAGAGCCGGGTGCTCTTCGTCAACGACGGCTCCCGCGACGCCACCTGGTCCCTCATCCAGAGGTTCGCCTCTGAGGATGAGCACTTCATCGGCATCTCCCAGAGCCGGAACCGCGGCCACCAGAACGCCGTGCTGGCCGGGCTGATGGAGGCGCTCCACAGCGGCAGCTGCGACATCACCATCTCCATCGACTGCGACGGTCAGGACGACATCAACGCCATGGATGAGATGGTCAAAAAGTATCTGGACGGCGCCGAGGTAGTCTACGGCGTGCGCAGCCGCCGGGACACCGACACCTTCTTCAAGCGGTTCACCGCCGAGGGCTTCTACCATGTGATGAACGCGCTGGGCGCGGACATCGTATTCAACCATGCCGACTATCGGCTCATCAGCACCCGGGTGCTGGAGAGCTTCGCCGACTACCGCGAGGTGAACATCTTCCTGCGGGGCATGGTGCCGCTGGTGGGCTACCCCAGCGACACCGTCTACTACGAGCGCCACGAGCGTCTGGCCGGTGAGAGCCACTATCCCCTCAGCAAGATGCTGGCCCTCGCCTTCGACGGCATCACCAGCCTGTCGAACAAGCCCATCCGCCTCATCACCGGCGCAGGCATCGCGGTCAGCCTCATCAGCTTCATCGGCGTCATCTGGGCCATCGTGCAGGCCGTGCTGGGCAGCGCCGTGGCGGGCTGGGCCTCCACCATCTGCATCGTCTGCTTCATGGGCGGCGTCCAGCTGGTGTGTCTGGGCGTCATCGGCGAATACGTCGGCAAGATCTATATGGAGACCAAGGCCCGCCCCCGCTACATCATCAGCGAGCGCACATGGGCTCCCTACGAAAGGAAGTATCACGGATGAGCAAACAGAGCTGGAAAGGCAGCACCCTCCTGAACCCGGAGCCGCCGGTGCTGGTCTCCTGCGGCGGGCTGGACAAGCCCAACCTCATCACCATCGGCTGGACCGGCACCATCTGCACCCAGCCCAGCATGGTATCCATCAGCGTCCGCCCCGAGCGGTACAGCCACCACCTCATCAGGGAGAGCGGCCAGTTTGCCATCAACCTGCCCACCGAGGCACTGGTGAAGTCGGTGGACTGGTGCGGCGTCAGGAGCGGCCGGGACTTCGATAAATTCGCGGCCTGCAAACTCCATTCTGCCCCCGGCTCGGTGCTGACGGACTGCCCCATCCTCGAAGAAAGCCCCGTCAACCTCGAGTGCAGGGTCACGCAGGTCATCCCGCTGGGCAGCCACGACCTCTTCCTCGCCGAAGTGGCCGCCTGCGACGTGGACGAGAGCCTGCTGGACGAGAACGGTAAGCTCTGCCTCGACAAGGCCAGACTCATCGTCTACAGCCACGGCGAATATCTGGCTCTGGGCAAAAAGCTGGGGACCTTCGGCTACAGCGTGCGGAAGAAAAAGCCGACGCGGAAGCCCCGCAGATAATACTATGAAAAATGGGAAGCACAAAAGTGCTTCCCATTTTTTTACTTCTCGTCGAGCAGATCACTCAGACATCTGACCGTCCGGCCGTGATAGCCCGTGACCGTCTCGGCATGGAGCAGACTGCTCAGCACACTTTCCTCCACGCACTCAGCCACCGCCCTGAACAGCGGATTGATGGCGTCGTCATGGAGCATGCCCATCGGCAGGATGGCCTTTTCGGAGTAGTGCAGCACCCGGTTGGCGGTGGTGAAGGCAATGACGATCTCACCGGAGCCGTTTCCGCAGAAAGAGCCGGTACGGGACAGGCCCACCAGCGCCCGGTGGCAGAGCCGCCGCAGCTGGCGCTCACTCAAGGGGATGTCCGTCGCCAGCACTGTGATGATGGAGCCCTTGTCCTCGTGGGGCGGGATGTGGGCGTCCAGCAGGCTCTGGATGGGGGTGCCTGCCACTACGAGGTCATCGAAGACGGCGTGGTTGGAGAGCACCAGCGCACCGATGGTGTACTGTTTCCCGTCCAGCTCCACCACACGGGAGGCCGAGCCGATGCCGCCCTTCAGGCCGTGGCAGCGCATTCCCCGGCCCGCGCCCACAGCGCCCTCGGCGAAATCGGCGCGGCAGTCGGCCAGCGCGGCCCTCACATTTTCTTCCGTAACGTGGAGGCCCCGGATGTCGTTGAGGCCGCTGTCGTTGCACTCGCAGACCACCGGGTTGACGCTGCCGGTCGTCTCGCAGATGTCGGGGTTCTTATCCAGCATATACTTCACCAGCGCTGTCTCCACAGTACCTACGCTGAGGGTATTGGTGAAGAGGATGGGCGTTTCCAGCGTTCCCAGCTCGTCGATCTGGACAAGGCCGGTGGTCTTGCCGAAGCCGTTGATGACATGGCTGGCCGCCATCACTTTATCGTGGAAAATATCGCCCTGATGGGGCAGCAGCGCGGTCACGCCGGTCTGGACGTCGCCGTCCGCCAGTGTGCAGTGGCCCACCGTCACGCCCGGCACATCGCTTATCTTGTCCAACGGCCCGCAGGGCAGTTTGCCCACCCGGATGCCCCGGCTCTTCCATTTTGCTTCGATTCCCATAAGTATCCTCCTTGCAAAAATGCCCCCTCCTCACCAGACGAAGAGGGCTGATCTTATTCTTCCTCGTGCTCCACCTTGCTGATAGCGCCCAGGTCGTAGGGCGTATTCTGGTAGACGTAGTAGTTCAGCCAGTTCTCATACAGCAGATGTGCGTGAGCACGCCAGCGGAAGAGAGGCGGCTGCCCGGGGTCGTCGTTGGGGTAATAGTTCTTTGGCACCGCGATAGGCAGGCCCTTGCCGACATCCCGCTTGTACTCGGCGTCCAGCGTATACTTGTCGTACTCCGGGTGGCCGGTGACGAAGATCTGCCGTCCATTCTCGGTGCTCATCAGGAAGGGGCCGGCCTCATCGCTCTCGGCGAGGATGCGCAGAGCCTTGCAGTTCAGCACGTCCTCCCGGCTGATGCCGGTGTGGCGGCTGTGAGGGGCGTAGAACACCTCATCGAAGCCGCGCACCAGCGGGTTCGAGGGACGGGTGACTTTATGCTCGAAGACGCCGAACATCTTCTGGTCGAGAAGCTGCTTGCGGATGCCATAGTGGTAATAAAGTCCCGCCTGTGCGCCCCAGCAGACATGAAGGGTGGAGTAGACGTTCGTCTCACTGAAATCCATGATCTCGCACAGCTCCTGCCAGTAGTCCACCTGTTCAAAGTCTATTTTCTCCACAGGCGCACCGGTGATGATCATGCCGTCGTAGCGGTCGTTCTTCACCTCGTCGAAGGTCTTATAAAACGCCTCGAGGTGGGCCGCAGAGACATGGGTCGCCGCATGGCTGGCCGTCTGCAGCAGGGTCATGTGGACCTGAATGGGCGTATTGGCCAGCAGGCGGGCGATCTGGGTCTCAGTGGCGATCTTGGTCGGCATGAGGTTCAGGATGAGGATCTCCAGCGGACGGATGTGCTGGGAGAGCGCCCGTTCCCGGTGCATAACGAAGACGTTTTCCTCGTAGAGGGCATCGTAGGCGGGAAGAGTCTTGGGGATGATCAGCGGCATAGCATCGTTGCTCCTTTTGACGGTTTTAGCGGGAAGTTTTTATCTGCATCCGGAGACGCTTTTTTCACGGGAAGGGGCCGAAACCGGCAGATGGCGCTGACCGTGTTTCTTATCGCAATTTTCAAAAATAGTGCCTATCGAAACGGCATATTTGCGATATGCAGTTTGCGGATGTTGCTTGTGCATTAAAAACGCAAACTGCTATAAATCTTATCCAGCGCCTGTGCAATATCGGCGATGAGGTCTTCGCTGCTCTCGAGGCCGCAGCTCATCCGCACCAGCTCAGCAGGCACACCGGCAGCGGCCAGCTGCTCGTCGTTCATCTGGCGATGGGTGCTGGAAGCCGGGTTCAGGCAGCAGGTGCGGGCATCGGCAACGTGGGTCTCAATGGCGGCAAGCTTCAGCTCCTTCATAAATGTGCTGGCGGCTTCGCGGCCGCCGGCCAGGCCGAAGGAGACGACGCCGCAGCTGCCGTTCGGCAGATACTTCTCGGCCAGCGCATGGTAGGGGCTGGACTCGAGGCCGCAGTAGTTGACATAGGCCACCTTGGGGTGAGCCTCAAGGAACTTTGCAACGGCCATGCCGTTGGCGCAGTGGCGCTGCATCCGGACGTGGAGGCTCTCAAGGCCGAGGTTCAGCATATAGGCGTTCATGGGGGACTGCATCGAGCCGAAGTCGCGCATGAGCTGTGCGGTGGCCTTGGTGATGAAAGCCCCCTCTTTGCCGAAGCGCTCCGCGTAGGTGATGCCATGATAGCTCTCATCGGGAGTACACAGGCCGGGGAACTTCTCGGCGTGGGCCATCCAGTCGAACTTGCCGCTGTCCACGATGGCACCGCCCAGCACAGCGCCATGGCCGTCCATGTACTTGGTGGTGGAGTGGGTCACGATGTCGGCCCCCCACTCGAAGGGGCGGCAGTTGACCGGCGTGGGGAAGGTGTTGTCCACGATGAGCGGTACGCCGTGGGCGTGTGCGGCCTTGGCGAACTTTTCGATGTCCAGCACGGTGAGGGCAGGGTTGGCGATGGTCTCGCCAAACACGACCTTGGTGTTGGGCTGGAAGGCGGCATCCAGCTCTTCCTCGCTGCACAGCGGGTCCACGAAGGTGGCGGTAATGCCCATCTTCTTCATGGTGACGGAGATGAGGTTGAAGGTGCCGCCGTAGATGGTGCTGGACGCCACGATGTGGTCGCCTGCCTCGCAGAGATTGAACAGCGCAAAGAAGTTGGCCGCCTGACCGCTGGACGTCAGCATGGCGGCGGTGCCGCCTTCCAGCTCGCAGATCTTTTTCGCCACCATGTCGCAGGTGGGGTTCTGCAGGCGGGAGTAGAAGTAGCCGTCGGCCTCGAGGTCGAACAGCCTGCCCATGTCCTCGCTGGTAGCGTACTTGAACGTAGTGGACTGGATGATGGGGATCTGGCGGGGTTCGCCGTTGCCGGGGGTGTAGCCGCCCTGCACGCAGATGGTATCACGGTTCATTGCAACATACTCCTTTACTGGGTTTGTCTGTATAGCACAATTCCCCGCAGGAGCATGAGCCTCCTGCGGGGAATCGATTCGTTAAATTTTATTCCCTGCAGGAAGCAGAAACTTACTTTCTCAGCCGCTTATCACTCCTGGTCGCCCAGAAGGTGCCGACGGTCTGGAACACCTGCACCATGAGCACCAGCAGCACGACGCAGACGATCATGATGTTGGTCTGGTAGCGGTAGTAGCCGTAGGACAGAGCGATCTTGCCCAGACCGCCGCCGCCGATGACGCCGGACATGGCCGAGTAGCCGAGGATGGTCGTCAGGGCAGTGGTCATGCTGGAAATGAGGCCGGGCAGGCACTCGGGGATCATGACCTTGGTGATAATCTGGAAGGGAGTCGCGCCCATGCTCTGGGCAGCTTCCACGACGCCCTCGTCCAGCTCACGCAGGCTGGTCTCCACCAGACGGGCCACGAAGGGGAAGGCTGCGACCACCAGCGGAACGATGGTGGCCTTGGTGCCGACGGTGGTACCCACAATGGCACGGGTCAGCGGGAAGACACAGATCATCAAAATCAGGAACGGCACGCTGCGCAGGATGTTGATGATGATGTTCAGGATGTGCATCAGCCAGCCCGGCAGGGGCAGGACGCCGTCCTTATCGCCAGCCACCAGCAGAACGCCCAGCGGCAGGCCCAGAACCAGAGAAAATGCCGTGGAGAGGACGGTCACATAGAACGTCTCCCAAATGGCGAAGCCATAATCTGCAAAGCTCATTCTCCGGTCACCTCCTCAACGGTCACACCATTCTGGCTGCGCATATAGGCCGCAGCCTGCTTTGCCTGTTCGGTATCGCGGGGAAGTTTGAGCAGCATGGAGCCGTAGCACTGGCCGCTCAGATCGCGGGTGTCGGCGCTGAGCACAGACACGAGGATGCCCTTCTCCGCAGCAAGGCTCGCCACCAGCGGCTTTGCGGCGGACGAACCATTGAACGTAACACGGACCACATGATCGTCGGGCGCAAAGCTCGAGAGGTCGCGGGCTGCGCTGCCGCCGTTGGGGGCGACAAGGCGCCTGGCCGCAGCCGTCTTGGGATTTGCAAAGATCTCGCGCACCTCACCCTGCTCCACGACCACGCCGCCGTCCAGAATGGCGACGGAGTCGCAGATCTCTTCCACAACACTCATCTGGTGGGTGATGACCACCACGGTGATGCCCAGCTTCTTGTTGATGTCCTTGATGAGGGTCAGGATGGCGTGGGTCGTGTTGGGGTCCAGCGCACTGGTGGCCTCATCGCAGAGCAGGACTTTGGGGTTGGTGGCCAGCGCACGGGCAATGGCGATGCGCTGCTTCTGGCCGCCGGAGAGCTGGGCCGGGTAGGCGTTGGCCTTATCGGGCAGGCCCACCATTTCCAGCAGCTCCCTGGCGCGCTTTTCGGCATCGGCCTTCTTCACGCCCGCAAGCTCCATCGGGAAGCAGATGTTCTTCAGGCAGCTGCGCTGCATCAGCAGATTGAACTGCTGGAAGATCATGGTGATGTCGCGGCGGCGCTCACGCAGGGCTGCGGGAGACAGGGTCTCCATCGCGGTGCCGTCGATGACGACACTTCCCTCGGTGGGGCGCTCCAGCAGATTGATGCAGCGCACCAGCGTGGATTTGCCCGCGCCCGACATACCGATGATGCCGTAGATGGAGCCATCGGGGATGGTCAGGTCGATGTCCTTCAGCGCATTCACCGCGCCGTCCTTCATCTGGAAGGTCTTGGAAAGGTGTTTGATCTCGATCACGATTTACTCCTTAGGTTGGTAAAGCTCAGCCCACGATGGGTGCCAGGCTGTCCTGCTTGCCGCCGTAGATGCCCATGGGCTCGACGTGGATGCCGGCGACGGTCACCAGATGGGTACCCTTCTCCTTATTGAAGTTGTCCAGATACGGCTGATGCTGGAAGTAGTTGGTGTCGCACTGGCCGTCCTCGACGATGGTGTTGGGGATCACATAGTCGTCGTACTCCTGGATGTCCAGAGTGATGCCCTTAGCGGCCAGAATGTCCTTGCAGACCTCCAGGACCTCGCAGTGGGGAGCGGGCGTAGCAGCGCAGCTGACGGTCTCGCCGTTCAGTGCATCGTAGTCGATGGAAGGGTCATAGCCATCGGTCGGGTTCTCGACGACGGAGACGACAGCGCCCTTGTAGTTCTCATCCATGAAGTCCTTGACCTGCTGGCTCTGCAGAGCGGCGACGAGGGCCTTGATCTTGGGCTCGTTCTCGTTGCCCTCCTTGCAGACCAGAACATTGACGTAAGCAGAAGAGCCGTCCTCCATTGCCAGAGCGTCGGTCATGGGGTCCAGACCAGCGGAGATGGCGTAGTTGGAGTTGATGACAGCGTAGTCCTCATCCTGCAGGACGTTGGGGACCTGAGCGGCCTCGACCTCATCGACGGTGACGTTCAGGGGGTTCTCCTCGATGTCGTTCTTGGTGGCGGTCAGGCCGGCGTCAGCCTTCAGCTTGAAGAAGCCGTTCTTCTCCAGCAGGGTCAGAGCGCGGGCCTCGTTGGTGGTGTCGTTGGGGACAGCGACCTTCACCTTGTCCAGCTTTGCCACAGCGGAAGCAGCCTCAGAAGAAGCGGCAGTGCTGGAAGCAGCAGAGCTTGCGGTGGAAGAAGAGCCGCCGCAGGCGGTCAGGGCAGCAGCAGCGGCTGCGACACCGGTAACTTTCAGAAAATCACGACGAGTAATCATAGTTTTTCCCTCTCTATTATTGGATAGAATGTACAGCGGCGGCGCGGCACAGTCCGCGCCCGCCTTGAACGGAAGCATCAAAAAAGCCTCCGTCCCTGCCAGCCATGCGCTGCGCAAGGACGGAGGCCTGAAACTTCCGTGGTACCACCTTGGTTCACAGCATCCTCGCGGACACTGCCTCAAAACTGCGGCAGGATTTTTTTCTGCTTACAGCCGGACGCTTTAACGGGCGCACCCGTCGCGGACTAGTGCTCTTGCTCTTCGTCCGCGCAGCTCCGAGACCATTTTCGGCTCCCTGTTTCCTGCCCTTTTCCACCTGCCGGGCTCTCTGGTAAGGCTCATGCGAAAGCTTACTCTTCTCTTCACAGCCATTTTAGTGATATTGCGTTTATTGTACTCGCCTCGACGGGATTTGTCAACCCCCTAAAACAAACTTTTTCAGTAGGGAATTGACGATCCTTCGCCCATGAGACAAAATATGCCCCCGCGCTGTGCGCGCGGGGGCATATTCAGAAGCTTATCTATCAGCCCTGCTCCTGCTGTGCCTTCTTGGCTTCGAGAGCCAGAATGGCGTCGCGGCGGCTCAGGTTGATGCGGCCCTGCTGGTCGATGTCCGTCACCTTGACGACGATGGCATCACCCACAGCGACAACATCTTCCACCCGCTCAACACGCTTGGTGTCCAGCTTGGAGATGTGGACGAGGCCCTCCTTGCCCGGAGCGATCTCGACGAAGGCACCAAAGTTCATCAGACGGGTGACCTTGCCCTTGTAGATAGCACCGATCTCGGGGTCTTCCACGATAGTCCTGATGGTGAAGATGGCGCGCTTTGCGTCCTCCTGATCCACAGCGGAGACGAAGACGTGGCCGTCCTCCTGCACGTCGATCTTGCAGTTGCAGGTGGCGCAGATGTCCTGGATGACCTTGCCGCCCTTGCCGATGACATCCTTGATCTTATCGGTGGGGATCATCATGCTGAACATCTTGGGAGCCCAACGGCTCAGCTCATGGCGAGGCTCTGCGATGACGGGCTTGATGATCTCATCGAGGATGTACAGACGACCCCTGCGGCACTTCTCGAAGGCCTCGGCGATGATGTCGTAGGTCAGGCCGTCGATCTTAATATCCATCTGGATGGCGGTGATGCCCTTGCGGGTGCCGCCCACCTTGAAGTCCATGTCGCCGTGGAAGTCCTCGACACCCTGAATGTCCAGCATGGTCATCCAGCGGTCGCCCTCGGTGATGAGGCCGCAGGAGATACCGGCGACGGGAGCCTTGATGGGGACGCCTGCGTCCATCAGAGCCAGCGTGGAGCCGCAGATGGAAGCCTGAGAGGTGGAGCCGTTGGAAGAGAGGACCTCAGACACGCAGCGGATGGTGTAGGGGAACTCTTCCAGAGAGGGCAGCACAGGCACGAGAGCGCGCTCAGCCAGCGCGCCGTGGCCGATCTCGCGGCGGCCGGGGCTGCGGGGTGCGCGGGCCTCGCCGACGGAGTACGGCGGGAAATTGTAGTGATGGATGTAGCGCTTGGTCTGCTCGTCGGTCAGGTCATCCATGAGCTGGTTGTCCTTGGTGCCGCCGAGGGTGCAGGTGGTGAGCACCTGAGTCTGGCCGCGGGTGAACATACCGGAGCCATGCACACGGGGCAGGATGCCGACTTCTGCGGCCAGCGGGCGGATCTCGTTGATGCCGCGGCCATCCACGCGCTTGCCCTCGTCCAGCAGCCAGCGGCGGACGACGTACTTCTGCATCTTGTAGCTGACGAGGTCGAGGTCGGCCTCGGTCAGGTCGGGGTACTCCTCGGCGATCTTGTCCATGATGGGCAGCAGGGCGGCATCACGCACATTCTTGTCGTCGGTATCCATGGCGGCCTTGAAATCGTCGAGATACTTCTCCTTGATGGCGTGGAACACGTCCATATCGAGGCCCACGACCTGGAAATCGATCTTCGGCTTGCCGCGCTCGGCCACGATGCCGTTGATGAAGGTGATGATCTTCTTGATCTCCACGTGAGCGGCCTTGATGGCGTTCAGCACGGTGTCCTCATCGACCTCATTGGCACCGGCCTCGATCATGACGATCTTGTCCATGGTGGCGGCGACGGTCAGGGCCAGGTCGCTCTTCTTGCGCTGCTCCTGAGTGGGGTTCAGGACGATCTCGCCGTCTACCAAACCCACCTGCACGCCGCCGATGGGGCCGTTCCAGGGGATCTCGGACACAGCGGTGACCAGAGAAGCGCCGATCATGCCGGCGATCTCAGGGCTGCAGTCGGGGTCCAGGCTCATGACGGTCATGGTGATGCAGACGTCGTTGCGCATCTCCTTCGGGAACAGGGGGCGCATGGGACGGTCCACGACGCGGCTGGTCAGGATGGCGCGCTCGCCGGGGCGGCCCTCACGGCGCATGAAGCTGCCGGGGATGCGGCCTGCGGCGTAGAGCTTTTCCTCGTACTCCACGTTCAGGGGGAAGAAATCGACGCCCTCGCGGGGCTTGGGGCTCATGACCACGTTGCACATCACGCAGGTCTCGCCGTAGCGGATGAGGGCGCTTGCGTTGGACAAGCCGCACATCTTGCCCATCTCCACCTTGAAGGGGCGGCCTGCCAGCGTAGTCTCGTAAACTTTGAAGTTGTCAAAGTTTTCTTTGCGGGAACCAAATTCGATTGCCATTTGGTTTGCCTCCTTATGTCCGTTTGATATTCCAAAAGGCTGCCCGCCGCGCATCATAGCAATAAATCCAGCGTCCGTGCCGCTTCACACAGGCGTTCGATTTACTGCTGCAACACGCAGCAGCGGCCTATTTGTTCCAGTGCCTGGGATACAAGGGAAAATCCAACATAAAAGAGCAAAGGGCAGGCACCCTTTGCGGTACCTGCCCTCTGTTTTCTATTACTTACGCAGACCCAGAGTTGCGATCAGAGCACGGTAACGCTCGATGTCCTTCTTCTGGAGGTAGGCCAGCAGATTGCGGCGGCGGCCAACCATCTTCATCAGACCACGGCGGCTGTGGTGATCGTTAGGGTTCTTCTTCAGGTGCTCGTTCAGCTCGTTGATGTGAGCGGTCAGCAGAGCGACCTGGACTTCGGGAGAGCCAGTGTCCTTCTCGGTCAGAGCGACCTTGGCCATAACTTCCTGCTTGTTCATAGTAACAGTACCTCTTTATAAAATTTTTATTTGCCAGCGACACAGTAGCGGGAAAACGGTACTCCCGAGTGGGCATACTCCCAGCCCCGTATCGCGGTAACAGGGCTAGTATAACAGAATCCAACGTAAAAAGCAAGAAAAATTTTTACAGATCCGCAAAAATAAGGATGTTGTTTTCCCGTCAAATCATGTTATAATCTGTCTATTGTAATAAAGAGGTAGATCGAATGACACATTGCTTTTCCCGCCGCAGCTTCCTCAAAGGAAGCGCAGCCGCCGCAGCGGCCCTCACCAGCCCGCTCCTCCCGGCTGATGCGGCTTTTTCTGAAACCGAAAACGGCCTGTTCTCCCCTGTCTCTGCTCTCTGCCAGACCCAGTACGGCCCGGTGAAGGGCAGAGAGGGCGAAAACGGTCAGCTCTGCTGGTACGGCATCCCCTACGGTGCCGCGCCCACGGGCGAAAGCCGCTGGACAGCGCCGCAGGAGCCCGCCCGCTGGCACGCAGTGCGGGACTGCACCGGCCCCGCTCCGGCGGCCTACCAGTACACCACCTTTCCCCTCGGCACCGAGGACTGCCTGACACTGGACATTTATTCCTCCGCCGAGGCCAAAAAGCGGCCCGTCCTCGTCTATCTGCACGGCAGCGCCGCCACCGGCTCATCTCTCGAGCTGCCCGGCTGCGAACTCGTGCGGGACGCGGGCTGCGTCTTTGTCGCGCTCAACTACCGGCTGGGGCTGTTCGGGTGGAACTGCCTGCCCACCCTCACTGCAGACCCGGACGCCACCGGAAACTTTGCCCTGCTGGACATCGCCCGGGCGCTGGACTGGGTGCGGGACAACATCCGCCGCTTCGGCGGCGACGCCGACAACATCACCCTCTGCGGCTTCTCTGACGGCGGGCGGATGGCAGCGGCCCTTGCGGGCAGCCCGCTCTTCCGTGGGCGCTTCCAGAAGGCCGCCGCCATCTCCGGCGGGCTGTCCCTCGCCGACCCGGACGCCGCCGCCCATAAGCTGGCCGAAAATTTCGCGCCGCTGGCCGTGGAAGACGGGCGGTTCGCTGACACGGCTTCCGCCGCCGAATGGCTGCTGACGCGGGGGGCGGACGTCCGGGAATGGCTCTGCGGCCTCGAACCGGCCCGCATTGCGGCCCTCGGCAAACCAGCCATCCTTTACGCAGACGATGTGGTGCTCTCCCGGGACGCCCGGAGTGCCGTCCCCCTCCTGCTGCTCAGCAGCGCCACCGAATTCAGCGGCTTTGTCCGGGATGACCTGCGGCCTGCTTCCAGCGCGGCCCGGGCCTATGCCGTAAAATATGGCTCAGCCCTCTGCCGCTGGAGCAGCACCGAAGCCGTCGCCGAAGCGCTGGGCGGCAGTGCTCCGGTCTGGCTTGGCCTCATCGACTACGGCGGGGCCGACAGTCAGACGGCTATCCCAGGCCTCGGCTCCTTCCACGGCCTGCCGCTGGCGCTCTTCTCGTCCGAAAGCAGCTATTCTGCCTGTGCTGATTTGTCTTCGGCAGGTGCGCAGGCCCTTTCGGCCCGGCTGAAGCAGGCGCTCGCCGGCTTCATGACCAGCGGTTCCCCGGGCTGGGACGCCTGGACACCGCAAGACCGCGCTGCCCTCCACTTCGATGCCGACAGCGAAACAGCCTGCATCACCCTCAGCTCCTACCCGGATACTCAGGAAAGCATCCGCGCCGCCATGGCCGCAGACACATCCCTCTCCGCCGCCGAAAAGGAAACGGTGGAGCACCTCTATTTTTCCGGTCTCTCCTTCTGACGAAGCAAGAACGCACCTCACCGATGAAAGCTATCGGTGAGGTGCGTTCTTGTTTTATTCAGCGGCTGATGCCGCCCACAGCCTTTTTGATCTCGGCTTTGTTCCGGTACATCGCAGCATCGGCCTCCATGAACAGCTCGTCCGCCGTCATGGTGCGGCCTGCCTGCATGGCATAGCCCACTGCGATGGAGACGGGATACTCTTCCTTCGCATCCCACTCCGCGCACAGCCGCCGGAGCGTTTCGACTGCTGCCTTCACAGCGTCCTCATCCATCGCAGCCGCAATGACCGCGAACTCGTCGCCGCCGATGCGGAAGCAGTCCTCGGCCCGGTAAAAGGCCTCCCGGATGCAGCGGGCCGCACAGCAGAGCAGCTCGTCACCGGCACGGTGGCCGTATTGGTCATTGGTCTGCTTGAGCCAGTTGACGTCCATAACGATGCAGGTCCAATCCGTGCGCTCGGGCCAGCGGGACTTCATATACTTGAAGGCCGTATAGTTGAAAAGCCCGGTCAGCGAGTCGGCGTAGGCCAGCTTCTTGTAGTTTTCCAGCTGGGCCTGTTCGTTGATGGCCTGCCTGACCCGGTGGATGACCGTGCGGCCCAGCTGCAACAAAAAGCAGAGCAGGCCCACGCAGTAAAACACCGCGTACTGCCACCCGGCATGGTCTCCATAAAAGAACACCAGTGCCGCTGCGGCACAGACTGCCAATGCACCAAAGCCGACCAGAATATCCCGCACGTCCTCGCTTCGGGTCTTTTTATACGCTGCAAAGAGGTCGCGGAGAGTCAGCGGGATGCTTGCAAGGATGGTCAGGTGCATGAGGGGCAGCAGCCAGAACATCGCCCAGCCCCGCAGCAGCCAGCCCAGAATATCTGCCGTCAGCAGGAGCATCTGTACTTGCTGCAAGAGCCGCAGCCCCCTGCACTCCTCTTTCAGGGTGCAGCGGATAAACTCCAACGTGAGGGGGACGATGAGGCCGAAGCTGAGCAGGGACAAGAAGGCGACGAAACTTGCCTTATCGGTAAAGAGGGTTAGCAGCTCGGAATCCGTCAGGATCCAGACGCCCGCATCCAGCACCAGCCCGAACATGATGCAGATCTGATACCGGACTTCCGGCCGGAAGATCCTGCGCATCGAGAGCAGCAGCAGGCCAAGCTCTGCCGCACAGAAGGCGCAGAAAAGGAAGAAGAGCAGCGCATACAGGTTGCTCTGCAGATAGTGGAGCGTTATCCTAGCCTGTGTACCCAGTACAGCCTCATTGCGGAGCATCCAGCTCAGCGTCGTGGGGGCTTCTGCTTCAAAACGCAGCGTCTTGCCGGCCGCGCCATCCGGCAGCGCGATGAACAGCCGCAGCTCGACCGGGCCTTTTTCCTGCTGATACTCATAGAACCAGTTTTCTACCCCATCCGGGCCGCAGAGCGCGAGGGCAAAGCTCTTTTTCACCGTCCGGATGCTCAGCATCAGGCCCTCGCCTGCATCAGCAGGGATCACATACTCTGCCCGGCATTCTGTGTCCATCTGCCAGCTCTCGTTCGTCCGGACGCAAAGCCCCCGTGTCATCGCCTGACGTGGGTCTTCTCTCACGCCGAACGCCTGCACTGCCCCCAGCAGAACAGCCAGCGCCAGAAGCAGCGACAAAAGGAGCCAGAGCCACCGGCTCTGTTGTTTTATCTTATCCATTGCTCCCGCTCACTCCTCAAAGTATTCCTGCGCGCGCTGGGCTGCGTGGTCGATGCACTCGCGCAGCTCATCCAGCGTGTCGAACTTTTTGCTGGGGCTGAGGTAGGCGTGGAACTCCACCACCGGGTCGGTGCCGTAAAGGTCGCCGGTAAAGCCCGGGATGAAGGTCTCGCAGGTCACCTTGCTCTCGTCGCTGTTGACGGTGGGCCGGGTGCCAAGGCCGGTGGCCGAGGGGTACCACCTGTCCCCTATCCTGGTGCGGGTGATATAGATGCCGTACCGGGGCAGCTGGAAGCCCTGCGGGTAGAGCTGGTTGATGGTCGGCACGCCCAGCGTCCGGCCAAGGCCCGCCCCGTGATGCACCGTAAAGCGGATGGCGTAGGGCATCCCCAGCATGGCATTGGCCGCCGGGATGTCACCGCCTTCCAGCGCGGTGCGGATGCGGGTGGAGGAAACAGGCTTCTCCTCAAACTGTGCCATCGGCAGGACGACTACCTCCACGCCCAGCGGTGCGCAGAGCTGACGCAGCAGCTCCGGTGTGCCTGCCGCCCTGGCCCCGAAGGTGAAGTTCTCGCCGCAGAACAGCGCCCGGGCGTTGCAGTCCCGGATGATGCCCAGCACGAACTGCTCTGGCGTCATGGCCTTGATCTCCTCGAAATCGGGGCAGAGATAGTGCTCCACGCCGAGGCTGGCGATGAGGGCGTGCTTGTCCTCGGTGGAGAGCAGGCGCTTGCCCTTCATCTTGTTTTCGGTGGGCAGGCGGAAGGTGAACACCGCCGGTGCCGCGCCGTGGGCTCTGGCCCACTCCACTGCGCCATTGATGACCGCGCGGTGGCCGATGTGGATGCCGTCAAAAAAGCCCATTGCCACAGCAGAGCCGTGGGCACCGCCCAGCGCAAGCGGCGCAAGCTGTGAATAGATCTGCATGAATGTTCTTTAATTCCTCTCTACAAAGAGTTTTTCGACCTTGAGCACGCCGCCGGTGATGTTCGCAAGGCCCAGGAACTGACCCTCGGCATTGCGGACACGGTAGCGGCCATCTGCCGCCGGATAGTGGCTGGTGGGGCAGCCGTTGTACAGGTGCTGCTCCACCCTCGGCTCTGCCACCAGCAGAGGCAGGCTCTCGAACACGCTCTCCACCGGCAGCATCAAAGCCTGCAGTGCCTCGGGGCCTGCGTCCTTTGCCGCCTGTATCTCTTCCAGCGTGTGGGCGTCGGCCTCGGTGTAGACACCCGCCGTCGTGCGGCGCAAAGCGCTCATGGTGCCTTTCTGGCCCATAGTGGCGGCAATGTCCTCCAACAGGGTGCGGATATACGTCCCCTTGGAGCAGCGGACGGTGAGAACGTATTCGTTCTCCGCCGGGCTGCCGCCGTACCGGATGTCCAGTATCTCGATGGGGCGGGCCTTCCGCTCCACCGTGACGCCCTCGCGGGCCAGCTTATAAAGGGGCTGGCCGTTGATCTTGACCGCCGAGTACATGGGCGGCGTCTGCATCTGAGGGCCGAGGAACCGGGGCAGAACGGCCAGCAGCTCGGCCTCCCCCGCCGTCACCGGGGCCGTTTCCAGCACAGTGCCGGTGATGTCGCCGGTGTCGGTCTGCATCCCCAGCCGCAGCCGGGCGCAGTAGGTCTTGGTGTGGTCGAGCTGAAGGTCCACAGCCTTGCTGGCCCCGCCGCAGAACACCGGCAGAACGCCGGTGGCCATGGGGTCCAGCGTACCGCTGTGGCCCAGCTTGCGGGTGCCGAGGATGCCGCGCAGCTTGGCGATGACGTCAAAGCTGGTCCACTCCATCGGCTTATCTACGATAAGGATGCCCTGCATCAGCTTTCCTCCTGCGTCTCGGGGCGGTCGAGTTCCGCCTCCACCTCGGCCAGAATGGCGCTCTTGGCGTTGTCGAGGTTGCCCAGCAGCTCACAGCCCGCTGCGCGGGTGTGGCCGCCGCCGCCCAGACGCCGCGCGATGGCGCAGGCGTCCACGCCCTTGGCGGCGCGCACGCTGATGCGGTAGCTGCCGCCGGGCTGCTGACGGAGCAGCAGGCCCACTTTGACCCCCTCGATGCTGATGGGCAGGCTGGTCAGCTCTTCCAGGTCAGCCGGGTCCACGCCGCTCTGCTCTATCTCGTCCCGGGTCAGATACATCAGGGCGCAGCGGCCCTCAAGATGATATTCCAGATGGTTGCGGGCGATACGCTCCGCCTCCATCCGCTCCCGGGGCTTGGTGTCGAAGAGCAGGGTGTTCAGCTCCTCCACCTGCGCACCGGCCAGAATGAGCTTTGCCGCCACGAGGTGGGTGTTGGCAGTGGTGGAAGAGAACCGGAAGCAGCCGGTGTCCGTAGCGAGGCCGGTGTAGAGGCAGTTGGCGATGAGGGGGGTGATCTCCACGCCCATCTCGCTGATGACCTCATACAGAAGCTCTGCCGCTGCGGCCGCATTGCCGTCCAGCAGGGTGAAATCCGCATAGCCGCTGTTGCCCGCGTGGTGGTCGATGCAGAGATCGATATGGCGGGTATACTGCGGCATGCCGTTGTTTTCGCCAAAGAGCTGCACGCTGGCAACATCCACGGCCACAACGGTCTTGGGCTCAAACTCGCCCCGGAACGGCACCGGTGCGGTAAAGCTGTAGCGGGAAGGCACTGCATCGGAGCAGAGGACGGCTGCCGTCTTGCCCAGCGCCTTGAGCGCGTGGCAGAGGGCGCTGCCGCAGCCGATGGTGTCGCCGTCCGGGTTTTTATGACACAGGATCAGAATGTTGTCCGCAGCACAGAGGCGCTCGGCCATCTGCTGCACATTGAGCTGTTCTGTCATTTGATGGTTCCATCCTTTCCGCAGCGCTGGATTTATTCCTCGGTCTCGGCGGGCTGGGAGTCCTCCGCGTCGCCGTTCACATTCAGCGTGCGGAGCAGCTCGTTGATGTGGGCTGCATAGGCGGCACCGTCGTCCTCCACAAAGATGAAGCGGGGTGCCTTGCGGATGTGCATTTTCTTGCTCACTTCGGTGCGCACATGGCCTGCGGCGCGGTTCAGGGCCTCGATGGCGGGCTTGGGGCCGTCCTCACGGCCCATCACGCTCACATAGACCTTCGCCACGTCCAGGTCGGGCGTCACATCCAGCCGGGTGACGGTCAGCAGACCGCCCTCCAGCCGCGGGTCTTTCAGCCGTCCGATGATGGCGATGAGCTCACGCTTCATGTCCTGCGCCAGACGGCCCATATTTTTCTGAGACATAGTTTCTCCTCTGAAATGAACCTCTCCGTCATTGCTTCGCAATGCCACTGCCCGGGTTGCGGCACCCAGCATACGCAGCGCTTCGCTTGCGTCTTGCTGGCCGCGGCCCCAACAGCAACTCCCTGTTTCCGCCACTGGCGGCGGTCGTTGCTGTTGCTCCTACCGAGGAGAGGCCTTGGCATTTCGTAAAGCTTTTTCTCTTCGCCAGAGGCTCCCCTCGGTAGGGAAGCTGTCTGCGAAGCAGACTGAGAGGTTATTCTCTTAGTCGCGGTATTCTTCCATCTTGAAGGCCTCGTAGACGTCGCCTTCCTTGACGTCGGCAAACTTTGCCAGAGTGACGCCGCACTCGTAGCCCTCGGCCACTTCCTTGGCGTCGTCCTTGAAGCGCTTCAGAGATGCGATCTCGTCCTCCGTGATGACGATGCCGTCACGGACGACACGCACCTTGCTGTCGCGGGTGATCTTGCCGCTGGTGACACGGCAGCCTGCGACGGTGCCGACGTTGGAGATCTTGTAGACCTGACGGACCTGCAGCTCGCCCAGAGACACCTCGCGGAACTTGGGAGCCAGCATACCCTTCATAGCGTCGGTGACGTCGTTGATGGCGTCATAGATGACGCGGTACATACGCATCTCGACCTTGGTGGCAGCGGCCTCTTCCTTCGCCACGTTGTCGGGGCGGACGTTGAAGCCGATGATGATGGCGTTGGATGCGTCGGCCAGATCAACGTCGGACTTGCTGATGGCGCCGACACCGGCGTGGATGACGCGGACGCGGACCTCGTCGTTGGAGATCTTCTCGAGGCTCTGCTTGACGGCCTCGGCGGAGCCCTGGACGTCAGCCTTGACGACGATGGCCAGCTCCTTCATATCGTTCTGAGCCATCTGGCTGAACAGGTTATCCAGAGTGACCTTCTGGAAGGCGGAGAACTGCTTCTCCTTGGCGGCAGCGATGCGCTGCTCGGCCAGCTCACGGGCCAGACGCTCGTCCTCGACGGCCTCGAACAGGTCGCCGGCCTCAGGCACAGCGGTCAGACCGGTGATCTCCACAGGGGTGGAGGGGCCGGCGTCGTTCAGCAGGATGCCCTTGTCGCTGCGCATGGTACGCACACGGCCCACGGCGGTACCGGCGATGATGACGTCGCCGGAGTGGAGGGTGCCGTTCTGCACCAGAATGGTGGCGATGGGGCCCTGGCCCTTGTCCAGACGGGCCTCGACGACAGCGCCCTTGGCACGGCGGTTGGGGTTGGCCTTCAGCTCCATGACCTCGGCTTCCAGAGCGATGCGCTCCAGCAGGTCGTTGATGCCCATGCCGGTCAGAGCAGAGACGGGGATGCAGGCGACGTCGCCGCCCCAGTCCTCGGTGATGATGCCGTACTTGGTCAGGCCCTCCATCACGCGCTCGGGGTTGGCGGTGGGCTTATCCATCTTGTTCATGGCCACGATGAGCTTGACGTTGGCGGCCTTGGCGTGGTTGATGGACTCGACCGTCTGGGGCATGATGCCGTCATCGGCGGCGACGACCAGAACTGCAATATCGGTCATGTTGGCACCGCGGGCGCGCATGGAGGTGAACGCCTCGTGGCCCGGGGTATCCAGGAAGGTGATGAGGCTGTCGTTGACCTTGACCTGATATGCACCGATGGCCTGGGTGATGCCGCCGGCCTCGCCTGCGGTGACGTTGGTCTTGCGGATAGCGTCCAGGATACTGGTCTTGCCGTGGTCAACGTGGCCCATGACGCAGACGACCGGGGGACGGGTGACGAGATCGTCCTGAGAATCCTCCTCCTGGGTGAACAGGCGCTCCTCGATGGTGACGTGGACTTCCTTCTCGACCTTGGCGTGGAACTCCTCGGCCACCAAAGCGGCGGTATCGAAATCGATGATGTCGTTGATGGCATGCATCTCGCCCATCTGCATGAACTTGGCGATGACCTTGCCGGCCTGCTGCTTCAGGCGGGCAGCCAGCTCACCGACGGTGATCTCATCGGGGATGAGGACCTTCAGCTGCGCATTGCGGGCCTTTTCCAGCTGGATGCGCTGCAGACGCTCGAACTCGGTCTCGCGCTTGCCCTTCTGGAACTGCTGGCGCTGGCGCTGGCCGCGCTGGGTGAACTTCTGCTTGTTGCCCTGGGGGGTGGGCTTGCGGCGGTTCTCGGTGTTCTTGGTGGAAGCCAGATCGTCGTAACGGGCGTCGAAGCGGTCCACGTTCATATCGACGGTGCGGGTATCGACGGTGACCTGATTGTCCTCGCGGCGGACAGAGACGGACTGAGCGGAAGCTGCAGTAGCCTTTGCGCCGGTCTCACGGGCCAGCTCGCTCAGGGAGACGGTCTTCTCCTCGCGCTTCCTGTGCTGCTCGTTCTTCTTGTTGCTTTGCTTGGCAGCGGGCTTTGCCTCGGCCATTGCGGGCTCAGCCTTGGGAGCCTCGGGCTTCTTTTCGGCCTTGGGCTCCGCCTTCTTCTCGGCGGGCTTCGGCTCAGCCTTGGGGGCCTTGGCGCTGTTCAAAAACTCGTCCAGGCTCTTGACGCTGTTGTCCTTGCTGAACTTCTCCAGCAGGTAGTTCAGCTCGTTCTCCTCCAGAGTGGAGCTGTTCTTCTTGCCGGTGCTGCCCATGGCGTTCAGCTCGTCGAGGACCTTCTTGGCAGAGATGCTCAGGTCCTTTGCAAAATCGCTCACTTTATATTTTACGGTCATTCGCTCATATCCTCCTCAGTTTGAATCGCTCCGCACGCCGTCAGCCGGTCAAAGCAGAGCTTGGCGAGGTTGCGGTCGGTGACGGCATAAATGGCCACCGGTTTGCGGCTGATGTCAGCCAGCTTATCCTGTGTCAGCGGCATGGGGATGACGTCCACCATATCGCCCACAGCGTAGTTGAGCCGCTGCACGGTCTTGGGGCTGGCGTCGGACGCAGTCATCACGAGCCATGCCTTGCCCTTGACGACGGCTTCTTCCACCGCGTCAAAGCCCATGGTCAGAGCGCCCGCCTTGCGGCAGAGGCTCACGGCCTGGAACAGGGCCTCATTCGGCTCAAGGGCCGGTTTTGCGGGGGCGTTATGCTTCTTTGCCATCGCGGTCGGCCTCCTTTTCTGCTTCCACACCGGCCAGCTGCTGGGCCAGTGCATCGTATACCTCGGCGGGGACCGGCTGCTCAAAGCAGCGCTCCAGCGCCTTCTTCTTTTTTGCCTTTGCAAGGCAGGCGGCATCCGGGCAGAGGTAAGCACCGCGGCCGGGCTTCTTGCCCACGGGGTCGATGCTGATCTCTCCGCTGGGTGCGCGCACCACACGCACCAGTTCCTTCTTGGGGCGGCTGGTCAGACAGCCGATGCACTGGCGGGCAGGGATCTTCTTTTGTGCCATCCGGTTTTCCCTCCTTCGGCAGGTGTTCCGCGCTTATTCTGCGGCGGTGTCTTCGGTCTTCTCAGCCTCGGCAGCCTTCGGCTCTTCCTCGCCGTAGTAGCCGCTCTCGGGGCGGATGTCGATGTTGTAGCCGGTCAGGCGGGCGCACAGACGGGCGTTCTGGCCCTTGTTGCCGATGGCAAGGCTCAGCTGCTGGTCCGGCACGGTCACGCGGCAGGAGCGGGTCTCGCCGGGCAGCAGCTCGACCTTGACCACCTTTGCGGGGCTGAGAGCTGCGGAGATGAACTCGGAGATGTCCTCGCTCCACTTCACGATGTCGATCTTCTCGCCGCCCAGCTTCTCGACCACAGCGGCCACACGGTCGCCGTGGGGGCCGATGCAGGCAGAGACGGGGTTGACGTTGGCGTCCTTGGACCAGACAGCCATCTTGGTGCGGGCGCCGGCCTCGCGGCTGATGGCCTTGACCTCGACGGTGCCGTCGTAGATCTCAGGCACTTCCAGCTCGAACAGGCGCTTGACGAGGCCGGGGTGGGTGCGGCTGATCATGACGCGGGGGCCGCGCTCGCCTGCCACGACATCCACGATGTAGACCTGCAGCATCTGGCCCTCGGTGTAGACCTCGCCGGGGACCTGCTCGTTGCGGGGCAGGATGGCCTCGCCGCCCTTGCCCAGGTCGAGGGCAACGATGCCCTTCTCGGGGTCAACGCGGGTGACGGTAGCCTGCACGATGTCGTGGGCGCGGGACTGGATCTCGCTCAGCTGCTGGCTGCGCTCGGCCTCGCGGATGCCCTGACGGATGACGTGCTTTGCGGTCTGGGCGGCGATGCGGCCAAAGTCCTTGGTCTTGAGGGGGGTCACGACGCGGTCGCCCACCTGATAGCTCTTGCGGATGTGCTGAGCCTCGGTGATGCCGATCTCGCTGTGCTCGTCGTACCAGTCCTCATCGGCCACGACGTCCTGGATGAGGGCGACGTTGAACTTTCCGGTGCTGGGGTCGATCTCGACCATGACGTGGTCGTCCTCGACCTCGTAGTTCTTCTTCACGGCGATGACGATCGCAGCCTTGATCTTTTCGATCAGGTACTCCGCGGTGATGCCGCGCTCGTGCTCCAGCATGGAGAGAGCTTCAAAAAATTCGTTGTTCGCTGCTGCCATTTTTCGGGTTCCTCCCAGTAATTTATTTTCGTCTTAATCAAACAGATGTTCGTCATCACAGAGATGGACGCCGGACGCGGCGTTCACCTCAAAGCTCACCGGGCCGTTCTCCGTCTCGACCGTGACGGTGCTGCCCTCGCGGCCTTTCAGGATGCCGGCAAACTCGCGCACGCCGTCGGCGGTGGGGCGGATGAGCTTGACGCCGATCTTCTCGCCCTTGAGCGCCTCGTAGTGCTCCGGGCGGGTCAGCCTGCGGCCAAGGCCGGGGCTGCCCACCTCGAGATAATAGCTCTGGTCGATGGGGTCTGCCTCATCGAGGATGGGGTCCAGCGCGTGGGACACTTCGGCACAGGTGTCGGTGTCCATGGTGCCGTCCCTGTCGATGAGCACACGGAGATACCAGTCCGGCCCTTCCTTCTCAAAGACCACATCCCACAGGCGCAGGCCCATGCCCTCCACGACGGGGCGGACAAGCGCTTCGACTCTCTGGGCGGTGTTGCCGCCAGACTGCTTCGCCATAAAAAACCTCCAAACAAACAAGAAAAGCGGACCTTGCGGCCCACTTTCCAATAAAACTATAGCGTACTACTAGAATATAGCATACTCTTGCGGATTATGCAAGCTTTTTCGTGAAAAATCCTCTTCTCACAGCACCCAGACGCCGTCGCGGAACAGCTCCACGGTGCGGCCGTCGCGGCACTTGCCGGTGATATGACTGTCCTCGGCGCCCACCATGACGTCCTCGTGGATGGCGGACTGGTTCATGCCCCGGGCCAGCAGCTCGTCCTTGGTCAGGCGGGTGCCGCTCTCGGTGGTGCCGGGGTAGCTGGCGCCAAAGGCGATGTGGCAGGCGGCGTTCTCATCGAAGAGGGTGCTGTAGAACAGCGCGCCGCTGCGGTTGATGGGGCTGGACGCCGGCACCAGCGCCACTTCGCCGATGCTCCGTGCGCCCTCGTCGGTGTCCAGAAGCTGGCCCAGAAGCTCCGCGCCCTCGTCGGCACCGTGCTCCACGACCCGGCCATCCTTGAAGGTGACATGGAAGCCCTTGATGAGCTGGCCGTTGAAGACGTAGGGCTTGGTGCCGTAGACGATGCCGTTCACCTTGTCCTTGTGGGGGGCGGTAAAGACCTCCTCGGTGGGGATGTTGGGCAGGAAGACCACGCCCTTTTCGCTGACGCTGGCGGCACTCTCCCAGACGGCCTTGTCGGCGATGCCGACGGTCAGGTCGGTGCCGTTGCCGCTCTCGAAGTGGACGCTCTCGAGGTCGAGGGCGTTCATCTTGTCCTTCAGGCCGGTCAGACGGTCGAGGTGGGCCTTCCACTCGCTGACGGGGTCGCCGCCCGTCACCCGGCAGACGTCGAAGATGAGCTGCCAGAGCTTCTCGATGGCCGCAGCCTCGTCCAGCTCCGGGAAGATCTTCTTCGCCCACGGGGCGCTGGGCATGGCGGCGATGGACCACTGGACCCGGTCGTTCATGGTGTACTCCCGCCACGGGGCCATGAACCTGCGCTGCGCGGCGTTCACCCGGCTGATCTTCGCGCCGTCCAGACCGGCGTAGACCTCGGGGTCGTCGGCAAGGAGGTGGAGGACGCAGACGCCGCCCTCGCTCTCGGCGTAGTCCAGATAGCGGCGGAGCTGATAAGACTTGAAGTCGGTCAGGGCTTCCTCGCTGCCCAGCTCCATCCGGCTGCGGGAGACCTCGTTGTCGCTCCAGTTCACCAGCACGTCACGGGCGCCGGCCTCGTAGGCACTGCGCACGCACAGCCGGGCCAGCGGGGCGGCCTCGAGGCAGCAGTTGATGATGAGGGTCTGGCCCGGCTGGGGGTTGACGCCCACACGGACGATGAAATCGGCATATTTTTTCAGAAGAAGAGTAAAGTTTTCCACAGAATATCCTTTCTGCCGTGCAGACCACGGCGGTGCATTTTCTATCTGACAGTATAACCGCTCCGGCCGGAATTGTCCACCCGATAAAAACAAAACAGATGCTTCTGCCGGTTGAAAAATCGGGAAACATCTGTTATACTAGTGTATGAGAGTGCTGTCTACATAACGGCAGGCGGTCTAAACCTTTCCGGCCTTGCGTCGGGAAGGCGAACATTTTTGTTATGCCCCCGACGCTCCACTGCGAAAGGGGGGATGCTTCATGACGCTTTTGGAAACCTTAGCTCTGCTCACGTTGCTTGCAACGGTGGGTTTCGGCATGTTTGACATAGCGTATAAGATCTTTCATAACAAAAAATGACCGCCCCCAGTGTCCAAACTAGAGCGATCATTTTTTGTTGATCTGCCGGAAAGGTGCTGACCGTTTGCCAGACAGCACTCTCTTCGTTTATATTATACCACAGCCCCGCCGAAATTGCAACGGCGGGGCTGTAGTATTGCTCGCAACTGTGAACTGGGGTGATGTTCTATGACGCTTTTGGAAACCTTAGCTCTGCTCACGTTGCTTGCAACTGTAGACTTTGGCATGTTCGATATTGCGTACAAAATCTTCAATAACAAAAAATGACTTCCCAGCATCTAAACCTGAGCGGTCATTCAGGTTTAGTCGCAAACCCGAGCGGTCATTCTTTGTGATTGACTTGCCGGAAAGGTGCTGACCGTTTGCCAGACAGCGCCTTCTTTAGCTGTATTATACCACAGCCCCGCCGAAATTGCAACGGCGGGGCTGTGTTTTCACTCACAAAAGCGAGTTTTTATCAGAACTCGATCTTGCTCTCGATATAAGCCTTCAGCTCGGAGATGGGCATACGCACCTGCTCCATGGTGTCGCGGTCGCGGACGGTGACGCAGTTGTCGGCGGCGATGCCCTTGGCCTCGTCGCCCACGGTGTCGAAGTCCACGGTGATGCAGTAGGGGGTGCCGATCTCGTCCTCACGGCGGTAGCGCTTGCCGATGGAGCCGGTGTCGTCGTAGTCCACCATGAAGTACTTGCTCAGCTCATTGCGGATCTCCATGGCCTTGTCGCCCAGCTTCTTGCTCAGGGGCAGGACAGCGCACTTGTAGGGAGCCAGAGCCGGGTGCAGGTGCAGGACGGTGCGGACGTCCTCCTTGCCCTTGCTGTCGGTCAGATGCTCCTCGTCGTAGGCCTCGCACAGGAAAGCCAGCGCCACGCGGTCGCAGCCCAGAGAGGGCTCGATGACGTAGGGGATGTAGTGCTCGTTGGTCTCGCTGTCGAAATACTCGAGGCTCTTGCCGGAGGCCTCCTGATGGCGGGTCAGGTCGTAGTTGGTGCGGTCGGCGATGCCCCACAGCTCGCCCCAGTCGGTGAAGGGGAAGGCGTACTCGATGTCGGTGGTGGCGCGGCTGTAGAAGGCCAGCTCTGCAGGCTCGTGGTCGCGCAGGCGCAGGTGCTCCTTTTTGATGCCGAGGCTCAGCAGCCAGTTCTCGCAGTAGTCCTTCCAGTAGGAGAACCACTCGAGGTCGGTGCCGGGCTTGCAGAAGAACTCGCACTCCATCTGCTCGAACTCGCGGGTGCGGAAGGTGAAGTTGCCCGGGGTGATCTCGTTGCGGAACGCCTTGCCCACCTGGCAGACGCCGAAGGGCAGCTTGCGGCGGGTGGTGCGCTGGATGTTGGCAAAGTTGACGAAGATGCCCTGCGCGGTCTCGGGGCGGAGGTAGCAGGTGGAAGAGCTGTCCTCGGTGACGCCGATGGCGGTCTTGAACATCAGGTTGAACTTACGGATGGGGGTGAAGTCGTGCTTGCCGCAGACGGGGCAGACCACGTCCTCGTGTTCGGCGATGAAAGCGTCCATCTCGTCAAAGCTCATGGCGTCCACGTTGACCTCGGGGTGCTCGTCGCCGATGAGCTTGTCGGCGCGGTGGCGGGCCTTGCAGGCGCGGCAGTCCAGCAACGGGTCCGAGAAGCCGGCCACATGGCCGGTGGTGACCCAGGTCTGGGGGTTCATGAGGATGGCGGCATCGAGGCCCACGTTGTAGGGGCTCTCCTGCACGAATTTTTTCAGCCATGCCTTCTTGACGTTGTTCTTGAACTCGACGCCCAGAGGGCCGTAGTCCCAGCTGTTGGCCAGACCGCCGTAGATCTCAGAGCCGGGGAAGACATAGCCCCGGTTCTTGCAGAGATTGACGATCATATCAAGGGTCTTTTCGCTCTGTTCCATTGTAAGTACATCCTTTCCGTCCGCGGCTGGTTTGCCGTGTCGTGTTGCGTCGTTGTCCCGGCGGCTTTCCCCGCAGCCGGGCCTGCTTTTCCTGTTGAAAGCAGAGTACCTTTACTTTATCATGTTTTGCGGGGATTGTAAAGGCCGACTCCCCCGCTCCGCCCCGCCCCGTCTCCAAAAAAACCAAGGCCCGGAGCGTTCCCGCTCCGGGCCTTGGAGTCATTTCTCAATGTGTATCACAGACAGGGTCTGTAATGATTTGAGCAGATGGGGTGATTAGTTTTTAGCGCCAGCCTCGAAAACGATGATTGCGTAATTGGTGGTCTTCTTGGCGGAGCCTTCGCCGGTAGTGACGCTCTTAAAGTCGACGCCGAACTTGCCGGTCATCTTGGTTGCGTCGTTGTTGTAATCCTTAATCTTAGTGGCCTGCTCGCCGAAGCCCTTCTGAGCAACTGCGTCACGCAGAGCAACAGCGCGGGTGGTCCACTCGCCAGACTTGCCGGTCTTCACATCGGTGACATCGACAACATAGGCGAAGTACTTGTTGGTACCGTTGGTATAGTCAGTGAACTTGCCAACATAGGTGGTGGCGAAGTTGTTGGCCTTGCCTGCGTTCATGCCGTTTTCATTGTTCCAAGCCTTGCCAGCAACGGCGTTCAGGTCGCTCTTGTAGGAGAAGGTGGTATTCTTGGCTGCGTCAGCGTCAGCAGCAGCATTCTTGACCTGAGTGCTGTTCAGCGCCTTTTCCAGAGCCTCACCCTTGACCTTGTCGGACAGAGCGCAACCAGTCAGCATGGACACTGCCATAACGCCGGTCAGGACGAGGGCCAGAAGTTTCTTTGCCATTTTCATGATTTTTGCCTCCATAAATAAAAATGAATTATACAGGCGGGCCATCCATTTCCGGCTGTCGGCCTGTGTTATCATTATACCCCACCCATCATTTTTGTCAATATCTTCTTGGCATTTTTATCACCTTTACAAATTCTTCTCTTTTCTGTCGTGCATTTTCCACAAATTCACGGAGCCCTCTCAGTCACGCCGCAGGCGTGACAGCTCCCCCAGAGGGGGAGCCTTTGGCAGGCCGGTTCACTTTCCACTGGACGACTGAGGCTCGACAGGACGCAAAAGGGCGGGCCTTGCTGCAAAGGGCAGCGGCTTCTGGACAACGCTCCTTGTCAAGCTGTCGCTGGCCTAGACAGCGGAGCACTACCGTTTCCGAGATATTGTGCTTCGCTCGTCCAGACGAAAGCTGACCGACATGCCAATAGCTCCCCCTTTGGGGGAGCTGGCGAACGAAGTGAGACTGAGAGGGCAAGGCCGCTGACGGCGAATCCCAGACACAGCGATAGTATCGCTCTGACAAAAAGCCTGCCCATCGCTGCGCAGCGGCTCTTTCCTGCCGGGCTTGCCCTCTCCGTCACCTTCGGTGACACCTCTCCCAAGGGGAGAGGCCTTGGCAGGCCGCAAGGCGCAAAAAACCCCCTTTCGGAGATTGCCGCTCCGTGAGGGGGTTTTCTTCTTGGCGAGTCAAATGACTAGCTTGATTACCACTTTTATTGTCTTTATTATATGCGCTTTTTCCCAAAAAGTCAAGCACTGCACAGAAAGTTTACAGTCGCTCTTCTCTTTCCCTCTCCTGTATCTTTTTGGCGAATTATATGTTATAATGGTTTTGCGGCCTTGCCCGCCCATTTTATTCGGGAGGGGAGGTGAGAAAAATGGAAAGTATTCTTTCTTTTATACTGTCTGTCGGAGCAAATGTAGCAGCTTACTATATTTGCAAGTGGCTTGATGGATGGTTCATGGGCCGTAAGCACTAAATAAAGAAGACCCCCTTTCGGAGATTGCCGCTCCGTGAGGGGGTTTTCTTTTGCTTTGGTGAGAACAATGGAAAGTATCATTCTTTCTTTCGTACTTTCATTATATGCCATTCTCCCAAAAAGTCAAGCACTGCACAGAAAGTTTACAAGCCCGACCTCTGTAGCAAGGCCCGTCTTTGTACAACCTCTCCGTCACGCCTGCGGCGTGCCACCTCTCCTTGTAGGAGAGGCCTTGGCAGTCCCCGCAAAGTGAACGGTTCCGCCAGAGGCTCCCCTACTAGGGGAGCTGTCGAGCGAAGCGAGACTGAGAGGTTGTACGAAGGAGAGCCTGACCGTAAGCACTAAATAAAGAAGACCCCCTTTCGGAGATTGCAGCTCCGGGAGGGGGTTTTCTTCTTGGCGAGTCAAATGACTAGCTTGATTACCACTTTTATTGTCTTTATTATATGCGCTTTTTCCCAAAAGTCAAGCACTGCACAGAAAGTTTACAAGCGCCCTCTCCGACCTTTTATTTATGATACTTCATCCCCGCGTTGATGGTGCAGGCGCGGTAGATCTGTTCGGTGAGGACAAGGCGGGCCAGCTGGTGGGGCATCGTGATGCGGCCCATGCTGAACTTGAGCGCCGCCGCGCGCTTGACCTCGTCCGAGAGGCCGTGGGACGAGCCGATGACGAAGGCCACGTCTCCCGCGCCGCTGTTTGCGCGGTCGGCGAGGAACTGGGCCAGCTCCTCGGAGGAAATCTGTTTTCCCTCGATGCACAGAGCGACGATGGCCGCGCCCCTGCGGACGCTGCCGAGGATGGCTCTGCCCTCTTTGTCCAGCGCCTTTTTCACCACGGCGTCGGAGGCGTTCTTCTCTTCGATTTTTTCTTCCGGCAGCTCGACGATGCGGAAAGACGCAAACGCCGCCAGACGCTTCTGGTATTCGGCCACGCCCTCGGCGAAGTATTTCGCGTTGAGCTTGCCGACGCAGATCAGGTCGATGTTCTGCATGGTTATCTTCTCCTTCCTCGCGCTCCAAAGGCTCTCCCTTTGGGAGAGCTGGCGGGCACAAGCCCGACTGAGAGGGCAAGGCCGCTGACGGCGAATCCCAGACACAGCGATAGTATCGCTCTGACAGAGAGCCTGCCTATCGCCGCACCCACGGCTCTTTCGCGCCGGGCTTGCCCTCTCCGTCACCTTCGGTGACACTGCCCGGGTTGCGGCTCCCAGCGTCTGCTTCGCTGCCGCTCGCATCCTGCTGGCCGCGGCCCCAACAGCTCCTCCCTGTTTCCGCCACTGGCGGCGGTCGTCGCCGTTGCTCCCAAAGGGAGAGGCTTTGGCAGTCCCCGCAAAGTGAACGGTTTCGCCAGAGGCTCCCCTACCAGGGGAGCTGTCTGCGAAGCAGACTGAGAGGTTGTACGAAGGGAAGCCTGACCGTGAGCCGCTGCTGGACTCAACCTCTCCGTCACGGCTGGCGCCGTGCCACCTCCCCTACCGAGGGGAGGCTTTGGCAGGCCGGTTCACTTCCTACTGGAGGCCTGAGGTTCGACAGGACGCAAAAGGGCGGGCCTTGCTTGCGGGGGCAGCGGCTTCTGGACAACGCTCCTTGTCAAGCTGTCGCTGGCCTAGACAGCGGAGCACTGCTGCTTCCGAGACATCGCGCTTCGCTCGTCCAGACGAAAGCTGGCCGACATGCCAAGGGCTCCCCCTTTGGGGGAGCTGGCGGGCGCAAGCCCGACTGAGAGGGCTAGGCCGCTGACGGCGAATCCCAGACGCTGCGATAGTATCGCTCTGACAAAGAGCCTGCCTATCGCCGCGCCCACGGCTCTTTCGCGCCGAGCTTGCCCTCTCCGTCACCTTCGGTGACACTGCCCGGGTTGCGGCTCCCAGCGTCTGCTTCGCTGCCGCTCGCATCCTGCTGGCCGCGGCCCCAACAGCTCCTCCCTGTTTCCGCCACTGGCGGCGGTCGTCGCCGTTGCTCCCAAAGGGAGAGGCTTTGGCAGGCGCAAAAATCACAGCATCGTCATCTGCTCCCCTTCATCCTCCGCGCGGACGAGCGCACCCGTCGCCGGCAGGCTGCGGACGCGGTAGCGGTGGGGATTTGCCAGTTCCAGCGTATCCGCCGGGACGACGGAGGCGATGGTCTGGTTCTTTTTCAGGGTCACGACCGCCACGCCCTGACTGTCGCGGGTGGTCTTTGCGGCGATCTGCGCCGTGCCGACCAGAAGCATCCGTCCCGCGCTGGTGCGGATGGCCAGCTCCGTCTCCTCGGGCAGGAAGAACATGGTCGCCAGCGGCTCTTTGTCGCAGTAGGCTTTCAGCAGCTTGCGGCGGTTCTGCTTGGTGGCGTAGGAGCTGAGCGGGATCTTTGCGCACCTGCCGCTGGCAAAGAAGAAGAGCATATAGCCGCCGTAGTCGGTGGTAATGACCATGTCGAGGATGTTCTCGCCCTCGTCCATGCCCAGACGGCCCGGCAGATAGATGCCCATCTGGGCCACCTTGCCGTCTTCCAGCTCTGCCAGACGCACCTTATACACCTGCTGTTTGTCGGTGAAGAAGAGCGCTTCCACGTTGTTCCGCGTCTCCACCTGCCGGACGATCTCGTCGCCCTCCTTGAGCTTGTGCGCACCGGCCGTGCGCAGGCTCTGGGGCGGGATCTTCTTCAGATAGCCCTCGCGGGTGAAGAACACCGTGACGGGGTAGTCCGGCACGGCCTCTTCCTCGGCGCCGCCCTCTTCCTCGGGCAGGTCGTAGAGGATCTCGCTGCGGCGGGGCTGGCCGTACTTCTTTGCCACGTCGGCCAATTCCTTCATGATGATCTTGCGGATGCGGGCAGGCTTTGCGAGGATGTCGTTCAGATCGGCGATGTCGGCTTCCAGCTGCTCGATCTCGCCGGTGCGCTTGAGGATATATTCCCGGTTGAGGTGGCGCAGCTTGATCTCGGCCACATAGTCGGCCTGCACTTCGTCGATGCCAAAGCCGATCATCAGGTTGGGGACGACTTCCGTCTCCTCCTCCGTGGTGCGGATGATGTGGATGGCCTTATCGATGTCCATCAAAATCGCCGCCAGACCCTTGAGCAGGTGGAGACGCTTTTCCTTGCCGTGGAGGTCATAATAGGTGCGGCGGCGGACGCATTCCATCCGGAAGGCCGTCCACTCCTGCAAAATTTCCCGCACCCCCATGACCCGGGGCTGGCCCGAGACAAGGATGTTGAAGTTGCAGCTGAAGCTGTCTTCCAGCGGGGTGGTCTTGAAGAGCTTGGCCATCAGCTTGTCGGCGTCCACGCCGCGCTTGAGGTCGAGGGTCAGCTTGAGGCCGTTCAGATCGGTCTCGTCCCGCATATCGCTGATCTCTTTGATCTTGCCCGCCTTGACCAGCTCCGCGATCTTGTCCATGATGGCCTCCACGGTGGTGGTGGGCGGTATCTGGGTGATCTCGATCATGTTCTCGCCCGGCACGGCGGCGTAGCGGGCGCGCACCTTCACGCTGCCGCGGCCATTCTCGAAGATGTCCCGCATCTGGGCTTCGTCGTAGAGGATCTGGCCGCCGCCCACGAAGTCCGGGGCGGGCATGGTGGTGGAGATGTCGTGTTTTGCATCCTTCATGAGGGCGATGGTGGTGCTGCACAGCTCGGCCAGGTTGAAGGAGCAGATGTTGCAGGCCATACCGACGGCGATGCCCAGCGTGTTGTTGGCCAGAATGGTCGGGAAGGTCACGGGCAGAAGGGTCGGTTCGGTGGTGGTGCCGTCGTAGTTGGGGACGAAGTCCACCGTCTCCTTGTCGATGTCCCGGAACAGCTCTTCGCAGACACCTTCCAGCTTTGCTTCGGTGTAGCGGGCCGCGGCGCAGGACATATCGCGGCTGTAGGCTTTGCCGAAGTTGCCCTTGCTGTCCACGAACGGCACCAGCAGGCTCTCGTTGCCCCGGCCCATGCGGACCATGGTGTCATAGATGGCGGCGTCGCCGTGGGGGTTCAGGTGCATGGTGCTGCCCACGATGTTCGCCGACTTGGTGCGTGCGCCCTTGATAAGGCCCATCTCATACATCGTATACAGCAGCTTGCGGTGGGCGGGCTTGAAGCCGTCGATCTCCGGCAGGGCGCGGCTGACGATGACGCTCATCGCGTAGGGCATATAGTTCGTTTCCAGCGTGCGGGTGATGGGGTCTTCCAGCACACTGCCGGCGTTCAGTATCTCAACGCCCTCGCCCAGCTGGGGGCGGACAGGCTTTGCGGTTTTTTTGCTCGATTTTTTTGCCATTCTCGTTCCTCTTTAAGACACATCCAGATCGTCCAGATACTCTGCGCCGTGCTGGGCGATATGCTCCTTGCGGCCTGCGAGGTTGTCGCCCAGCAGGATGTCGAACACCTGCGCGGTGCGCTCCACGTCGGTGGGCATCACCTTGATGAGGCGGCGGCTCTCGGGGTTCATGGTGGTCAGCCACATCATCTCGGGGTCGTTCTCGCCCAGACCTTTCGAGCGCTGGATGGTGTATTTCTTATCGCCGATCTCCTCGAGGAAGGTGGCCTTCTCGGGCTCGGTGTAGGCGAAATAGGTGCGGTCTTTCGTGGTGATCTCGTACAGCGGCGACTCCGCGATATAGACATAGCCCTCGTTGATGAGGGTGGGGGTCAGGCGGTAGAGCATGGTCAGCACCAGTGTGCGGATCTGGTAGCCGTCCACGTCGGCATCGGTACAGATGACGATTTTATTGAAGCGGAGATTGTCGAGGTTGAAGGTTGCAAGCTCCTTGTTGTGCTTGCCGCCCAGCTCCACGCCGCAGCCCATGACCTTGATGAGGTCCACGATGACGTCCGACTTGAAGATGCGGGCATAGTCGGCCTTGAGGCAGTTCAGGATCTTGCCGCGGATGGGCATGATGGCCTGATATTCACTGTCGCGGCTGGTCTTGACGGCACCCATAGCCGAATCGCCCTCGACGATATACAGCTCACGGCGGGAGGCGTCCTTGGTGCGGCAGTCCACGAACTTCTGCACCCGGTTCGCGAGGTCGATCTGGGTCGAGAGCGTCTTTTTGATGCTCTGGCGCGTTTTTTCGGCGTGCTCACGGCTCTGCTTGTTCACCAGCACCTGCTGACAGATCTTCTGGGCCTCGTCGGGCTTTTCGAGGAAGTAGACTTCCAGATAGTGCTTGAGGAAGTCGGTCATGGCCTGAGAGACGAACTTGTTGGTGATGGCCTTTTTGGTCTGGTTCTCATAGCTGGTGCGGGTGGAGAAACTGGACGAAACGTAGACCAGACAGTCCTGCACATCCTGAAAGCTGATGGCACTCTCGCCCTTTTTGTAGAGGTTCTTCTCCTTCAGATACTTGTTGATCTGGTAGACGAAGGCCGTGCGGACGGCGTGCTCCGGGCTGCCGCCATGCTCCAGCCAGGACGAGTTGTGGTAGTATTCCAGCAGCTGCACCTTGTTGGAGAAGCAGAACGCCGCGCTCATCTTTACCTTATAGTCGGGCTGGTCTTCGCGGTCACGGCCGGTGGCTTCGCTCTCGCAGCTGAACACCGGGGTCAGGCTGTCCTCGCCCGCCGTCTCAGCCACATAGTCGGCGATGCCGTGCTCATAGCACCAGCTCTCCTTCCACGGCTTGCCGGTGGCGGGGTCTTTCTCCTTTTCGTCGGTGAAGTTGAGGGTCAGGCCCGCGTTGACGACAGCCTGACGGCGGAGGACATCTTTATAGTAGCTGCCGGGGACATCGATATCGGTAAAGACCTCATCGTCCGGCTTCCAGTGGATGATGCTGCCGGTGCGGCGGCCCTTGTAGGGCTCTTTGTGCAGGCCGCCCACGTTCTCGCCCTTCTGGAAGTCGAGGTGGTAGTGGAAGCCGTCCCGGTAGATGTCAGCGGTCATCCATGCCGAGGCGTACTGGGTGGCGCAGAGGCCCAGACCGTTCAGACCGAGGCTGAATTCATAGTTGTCCTCGCCCTCGCCGTACTTGCCGCCTGCGTACATCTCACAGAACAGCAGCTCCCAGTTGTAGCGCTCTTCCCCCTTGTTCCAGTCCACGGGCATACCGCGGCCAAAGTCCTCGACGATGACGCTGCCATCCTTGCAGCGGGTGACGTTGATGGTGTCGCCGTGGCCGTCGCGGGCCTCGTCGATGGAGTTGGAGACGATCTCAAAGATGGAGTGGGCGCAGCCCTCCACGCCGTCCGAGCCGAAGATGACGGCCGGGCGCTTGCGCACACGGTCGGCACCCTTCAGCGAAGTAATGCTTTCGTTGCCATATTCCTGTTTTCTTGCCATGCTGCTCCTCCCGGCCCCGGAATGTTCTTGCAGTGGAGCCGTCTCAAACGCTTTTGCTATATAGGTATATATTCCCACAGCGGGAGAAAAGCGATTCTTTTCATTCTTATTTATTAAACCATAGGTTGTTGAAGATGTCAAATATTCTTTCCCTGTCTGCCGCCCGCAAAAAGCGTCAGAAAAGTCAGTCTTATTTTAGACGATAACACGGGCAAAATATAGAAAGTTCAAAAATTCTCAAAAAATTTTGCATTTACCCCTTTACAAAATCGAAATTTCAGGTATAATAATCATCGTCCGGTGCGCCTCTGTAGCTCAGTCGGTAGAGCAGGGGACTGAAAATCCCCGTGTCATTGGTTCGATTCCGATCGGAGGCACCAGTCAGGAGACCCAGCAGGGTTTCCAATATGCGGCCGTAGCTCATCTGGTAGAGCGCCACCTTGCCAAGGTGGAGGTAGCGAGTTCGAGCCTCGTCGGCCGCTCCATAATGGAGCAGCAATCGTTGTTCCAGTATGGCCCGGTAGCTCAGTTGGTTAGAGCACCAGCCTGTCACGCTGGGGGTCGTCGGTTCGAGCCCGATCCGGGTCGCTTCGTCGAAAGTCCTGCTGTTCATCGTGCAGTCTTGCTTGTAAGACTGCTGTGATGAACGCCAGACTTTCTCCTTTTCCCCACAAAATCTTGCTTCGCAAGCTTTCGCGGGGACCCCGAAATTCGAGAGAATCGCTCGGGAGGGTGCGAGGATAAATGCACCGAATATGCGGCCGTAGCTCATCTGGTAGAGCGCCACCTTGCCAAGGTGGAGGTAGCGAGTTCGAGCCTCGTCGGCCGCTCCAAATGGAGCAGCAACAGTTGCTCCGAATATGGTGACGTGGCCAAGTGGTAAGGCAAGGGTCTGCAAAACCCTCATCCACCAGTTCAAATCTGGTCGTCACCTCCAAAAGATTCCCGGGTGCTGAGGCATCCGGGATTTTTTGTCGTTTTGTTCGTTAAATAATCTACTTATTGGGAAAAGCTTGTCTCCCCTCTTCGCTCTGTGCTACGCTGAAAGAGCCAGCAAAGAAACGGCTAAGAGTCCAGAGGAGGATACAGCCCTATGCCAGAGTTCCCGCGCAAAGATTTCCGGCTCCATGTGGGCTAGCGCACCATCAAGACCGCCGTCAGTGCCATGCTGGTCAATTACTTTCTGCCCCGGCCCCGGGTCGTTTCCCTCTGGGAAGGATTCAAAGGGCTGTTCAAGAAAGGCAGTAAGGTCTGAATGCTTTTCCGCGCCCCGCTCCGGTGGGGCGCTTTTCTTTTGCCCTCTGCCGTGATACAATGGGCATACTATCATTTTCCCTGAAAGGAGGCCGCGGTATGCCTGCCGAACTTCACACCACCCTCACGCCGGACACCCCGGTACGCTATCTCAAGGGCGTCGGCCCCAAGACCGCCGAGCGGTTCGAGAAGCTGGGCATCCTGACCCTCAGCGACCTGCTTTGCCACTATCCCCGCCGGTATCTGGATTTTTCAAAGCCCTACTCCATCGCCGAGGCCCCCGCCGACACCGAGTGCGTCGTGAAGGCCGAAGTGTTTGCAAAGCCCGGCGGGCGCATCCTGCCGGGCGGGCGGCGGATGGAGCGCATCACCGCCGGAGACGATGTGTCCAGCCTCGAGATCACATGGTTCAATAATCCATACGCCGCCCAGAAGCTGGAGCTGGGGCAGGAATACTATTTTCAGGGCATCGTGACGGGCGGGATGCTCCGCCGCCAGATGGTCAACCCGCAGGTGCGCACCGACGCGCAGGTGAAGTCGTCGCCTTTCGAGGCCGTCTACCCCCAGACCGAGGGTCTGACCAGCAGCGCCATCGCCAAGTGCGTCCGCCAGCTCCTCCCCCACGCGGAGCTTCTGCCCGACCCGCTGCCCCCCGAGATGCTGAAAAAATACCGCCTGCTCTCCAAGGCAGACGCCGTCCGGGCCATCCACTGCCCCGCCACCGAGGAGGAAGCCTTTGCGGCGCGGCGGCGGCTCATCTACGAAGAGCTTCTGGTCTTACAGCTGGGCATCGGCCGGATGAAGAACCACGGCGCGGCCTCCACCGGCGCGCCGATGAAGAAGGCCGACGCCTCCCCGTTCTGGGAGTCGCTGCCCTTCTCCCCCACCGGCGCACAGCGGCGGGCTGTGGAAGAGATCCTGACCGATATGTCGGGCGAAACGTCCATGAACCGCCTTTTGCAGGGCGACGTAGGCAGCGGCAAAACGCTGGTGGCCGCTGCGGCCATCTGGGCCTGCATCCGGGCCGGGTATCAGGCCGCACTGCTGGCCCCCACCGAGATCCTGGCCAGCCAGCACGCCGAGAACCTGAACCGCCTGCTCTCCCCCTTCGGGATGCGGGTGGCCCTGCTCACCGGCGGCATGAAGGCCGCCGCACGGCGCACCACCCTCGCCGCCATCCGGGACGACGAGGCTGACCTCATCGTGGGCACCCACGCCATCCTCAGCGAGGGCGTGGAGTTCGCCCGGCTGGGTCTGGCCGTCGTGGACGAACAGCACCGCTTCGGTGTGCGCCAGCGTGGCCTGCTGGCCGAAAAGGCCGCGAACCCCCACCTGCTGGTCATGAGCGCCACCCCCATCCCCCGGACGCTGGGGCTGCTGATGTACGGCGACCTCGACATCTCCATCCTCGACGAGCTGCCGCCGGGCCGCAAGCCCGTCAAGACCCGCTGCATCACCGGCAAAAAGCGGGCCGACCTCTACGGCTTCCTTGATAGAGAAATCGATTCCGGACGACAGGTATATATCGTCTGCCCTGCCATCGAGGATGCGGGCGGCAGCGGCCTGAACGCCGTCAAGAGCTACTATGAGGACATCGCAAAAGCCTATCTGCCGGACCGCCGGGTGGGCCTGATGCACGGCAAGCTCAAGCCGAAGGAAAAGGCCGAGGTGATGGACGACTTCAAATCCGGACGTCTGGACGCCCTCGTGTCCACCACCGTCATCGAAGTCGGCGTGGACGTGCCGAATGCGACGGTCATGGTCATCGAAAACGCCGAACGGTACGGCCTGAGCGCACTGCACCAGCTGCGCGGGCGTGTGGGACGCGGCGCGGCAGAGAGCTGGTGCTTCCTCGTCAGCGACAATGCATCCGAGTCGGTGCAGAAGCGGCTCAAGTTCCTCTGCTCCACCTCAGACGGCTTCGCCGTGGCGCAGTACGACCTCGAGACCCGCGGCCCCGGCGACTTCTTCGGGAGCCGCCAGCACGGTCTGCCGACCTTGCAGATCGCCGATTTGATGAACGATACCCGCACCCTCCACGCGGCCCAGAGCGAGGCTGCGGCCCTGCTGGCCGAAGACCCGCTTCTCGAGCGGCCCGAACACGCCCTGCTGGCCCGTCAGGTGGAGCAGATGTTCGACAAAGCCGGTGCAATGAATTGAGTAACAAAAAAGGACTGCCCGCGGGCAGTCCTTTTTCGTTATCTTCTCTTCCACCACGGCTTCTTCTCGCCGATGCTCACTACATCGCAGAAGAGGCAGCGGCTCTTGGTCGAGAGCTGCACATCCTTGTGATGGCAGCCGAAGAACCATTTCTCGTAAGTCGTTTTCATGACGACCTTGTCGAGGAAGAGGTGCAGCCGGTTATTCTCGCCCTCAGCCAGCACGCTGAAATCCAGAAACTTGCTTGGCGCGTCGTGGGTCAGCACATAATCTACCTGCCAGCCGTTCGCTTCCAGCGCGGCCTCGCAGCGGGCGTATTCCTCGTCCGAGGGCATCTCCTGCGGCCACCAGTTGACGTGGGCTTCCCGCTCTTCCTTGTCCGGGCTTTCCGCTCCGCCGAAGCAGAGGTACTTCTTCCCTTCCAGCTCCAGTACGCTGCCCCGGCAGACGTGGTACACATTGCCGCCCAGCGGCTGCACCAGCCCGCCGAACCGCTCCTCGGTGGGATACTGTTCCAGCAGGTCATAGTTCTCATGGCTGCCATCGAGGAAAAGGATGGTATAAGGCCGCTTGCGCAGCCAGTCCAGATTCTTCTGCTCGGCCTTGCTGCCGTCCCACACGAAGCCGAAATCGCCCAGCACAACGACGAAATCGCCCTTGCCGGCCCGGCGCAGCTCCCCGTCCTTGAAGCGGTCCAGCTCGCCGTGGGTGTCGCCCGTAAGATATACCATCCTCTGCCTCCTTTTGCGGAGTGTGAAATCGCCCCAAAAGCCTTGTCACGCTCCGCCAAACCTGTTATTATAAAGTATAAGGCCCTCTTCTGAGCCTGTTTTTGTCCCGTAAGAACGGACAGCACATTTTGTCCGATACTCTAATATATTATCGCTTTTTGAGGAAAATGTCCACATGAAACGTATCGTCACCCTATTTCTGAGCCTTATCCTGCTGCTGAGCTGCCTGTGCGCGCCGGCTTCGGCCATGTTCGACCCCAGCCTCTTTTACGAGGTGCAGGCCAAGAGCGCCTACATCGTCAACACCGACACCAACATCATCGTCTACGACAAGGACAGCTCCCGTCAGGTGCCTGCCGGGGGCCTGACCAAATATATGACCATCGCGCTGCTGCTGACGAATTACGCCGACCAGCTCGACAACACCTTCCAGATGCCCTTTGCCATCTCGGATTATGTCCACAACAGTGACAATGCCGATATGCGCTCCAATGAGACCTTCACCTACCGGGAAGCTGTCTACGCCATGCTTCTGCGCAACGCCAACGAGGCCGCGATGGGCCTTGCCTACAGCCTTTCGGGTGGCGACTTTGCAGGCTGGGTGAGCCAGATGAATACCCTCTCCCAGCGCATCGGCACCACCGGCAGCACCTGGACAGATGCCTGCGGCCTCGACAGCGGCAACGTGACCACCGCCGTGGATATGTACCTCATCCTGCGGTATCTGATGAGCTTTGACGCCTTCGTGGACATCTCGTCGGCCCCCGCCTTCACCATGCCCGCCAAGGAAAAGCACACCAAGAGTTTCGTGCTGCTGAACCAGAACGTCGCCCTCAACAAGACCAGCGGCGGCAGCTTCTACCGCAAATCTATGCAGGGCGGCATGTGCGATGTGATTGCCTACAAAAACGACCACGGCGACCAGAGCTATGTTTCGTGGGCCAATCAGGACGGCTCCACCTATATCTTCTGCATCATGCAGAGCCCCGACACCTGTGACACCTACGGCTACGCCAACCGCCGCCCAGCCCTCTATGAGACGACCCGCCTCATCGACTGGGCGTTCCAGAGCTTTTCCATCCAGCCTGCGCTGGACACCGACCTCGCTCTGGCAGAGATCCCCGTGAAGTATTCCTCCGACACCGACACCCTCAAGCTCTACCCCGACAACAGCATGATGACCCTGCTGCCCTCTTCGGGCGACGGCACCGTGACTCAGAAATACTTCCATCTGCCCGACTATGTCTGCGCCCCCATCCAGCAGGGCGATGTTGTCGGCACCGTGGAGCTGAAGCTGGCCGGCGAGACCATCGGCATGGTCAACCTCATCGCCGGGCAGGACGTGAGCCGGAGCAGCCTGCTCTACTCTTTCTCGAAGCTGCAGGAGTTCTTCGGCAGCCTCTACCTCAAGGTGGTGCTCGTCGTCAGCGCCGTCTGCGCCATCATCTATGTGGCGTGGGTCCTGCTCAACTCCCCCCACACCCGCCATTCCTCCAAAAAAGTCCACCGCTATGGCCGTCCCCGCGACTGAGCCGTGCGGCCAGCTTCTTTTCTGAAAAAGCTGTAAAAAGCAGTTGACAAATACGCCCCCAAGTGGTAATATATACAGGCAGTCCGTGACTGCAAAAAACTGTATATGGGCGTGTTCCCGAGTGGCCAATGGGGACAGACTGTAAATCTGCTGCTTTTCAGCTTCGGTGGTTCGAATCCACCCGCGCCCACCAAACAAGAAAAATCCGAACCTGTTTCCGATTGGAGAAGGGTTCGGATTTTTCGTTTTCTTCGGCTACAACAACGAAGGTTCCTGTGGACGGCACAAAACTCCGATACCTTGTCACAGACCGTAAGCCAATAACAAGATTTGGAGGGTATGATTATGAAGTACGATGAAAGAGCCTGCAAGTTTAACATGGATACCGGGTGTGTGGAGCTGCTGCTTCGAGGTGGGAGAAAAATCTCCATTGACTGTACCGGGGTCGAGGATGCACTGAATGTGACTATGGCACAGCAGACGGAACTGGACTACCTCATCTACAATGATCCGCTGGGCTATGCAGATTTGATTCTGAACGGTGACCCGGAGGAATATTTGAAGAATATGGCTGGGAGTCATGGATTAGAAGATTGACCACACTATAAAGATTCCCTAAAAAAACAGTTCCCATCTGTACGACAAAATTACAGATGGAAACTGTTTTTATGTGCGGATAGAACATTCGGTGCAACTCGACAACAGTTGCGGGTGATCTTTATACATTTTCTGTGCTACGCGCCTGCCCACTTTTCTTGCTGCTCAAACGGAGAAAAACACAACGGAGTTATTGAAAATATTTAGCACGGTATTGGCTCGGAGTATCCTGAAATTCTGCTTTGAAGCGTTTGACAAAATAGTTAGCATCCATGATGCCAACGGATTCTGCAATTTCGTGTATTGGTGCTCTGCTATGCGCCAAACTGTGTGCAGCGTGCTGCATTCTAATGCGATTCAGATAGGCGAGCGGTGTGATACCAACTTCCTTTTTGAATAGCGAAATCAGATGATTTGGAGAAACATCCAGTTCTGTTGCCATGTTTTGCACGGTGACTGCTCGTGCATAGGAGTGCTCCAGATAATATAGTGCACTGATAGTCAGGTTGCTGTAGCTGGTGGTCTTTTTGCGCCGGATGGTCTGACAGTATTCACGGATCAGCCGTTCATGTTCCTGATTGATCTCGTCGATGGTGTGGGCATCCCAAATGATGGAGGCACTGGCAGAGGACAGCCGGTCGTTTACAATGGGAGGAATCCCTGCGTGCATTGCGCCAATGCGGATAACTGTGCGGGTAATGGCAGCCGAAACCCGGGCACTTTCCAGTGTTTGTCCCAACCGTTTCAAGAAGGCAACAGAATTGTGCAGTTCATTCCAACTCTCCAGTGCTTTTACGACATTGCCGTTTTCAACAGCTGTCATCAGCGCGGCTTCCAGCGCATAGCGCTGAGCAACAAGTTCCGCATAGGGAACAGTAGAGTCAACATCCTGAAAAATAGTACGGACGTTCTTCTTGTCGTAATTGATTTCTCGGAAATCTTCTGGAATGGGGGTCTCCATCGCGCGGAACAGGCAGTGAATGATATGCTGCTGATTGGACTTTGGTGCCACCGGGATCTTGCCCCGGTGTGCAGCCAGTTCTTCCGGAGAAAAGTTTTTTAACTCGATCTGTCGCAGCAGGCTTTCACAGTCATTCAAGGAATAGAACTCGGTACAGAACGGACCAAGCACCAGAGGAACTGAACCAATCCGAAAAAACAGAGTTTTTATATGGAAGGGATCAGTCACGCAGACAGTTTCGTTTTCCGAGAGTCCTTCCAGAAACAACTTCATCGTATGCGGCAGAAGATATTCCTGTAAGGGATGAAACTGATACTGTGTGCAGAAGAGCATACAGTCTGTAGAAGTCTGCAAAACGGTGATAGGGATGCGTGTCATATCCTGCGCAAGAGCACAACATTCATTTAAGGTCATAGTTTGATCCTATTCTAAATTGTTTTATTCTAATTGAGGACGGTGAATAATTCTATTTTACTATATTTTATTCTACCACATCTTTTCAAAAAATGATATCCTATTTTCAGAATCTCAAAGCAGTGGGCCCCTGCCGCAGGATCGTTGTGAAAAAACATGAAAAAACAAGAAAAGCATTAGGAGGAAAACCATGGCAAAAGATTACAACGTGCTTGCCAAGAGCATTGTCGAGCTGGTCGGTGGTGAAGAAAACGTTGTCTCGTTGGCACATTGCGTTACACGTCTGCGTTTCAAACTGAAAGATGTTTCTCTGGCAAAGACCGAAGAAATCAAAAAACTGAACGGCGTACTCAAGGTCATGGAAGCCGCCGGTCAGTATCAGGTCGTCATCGGTACCGATGTAGGAGATGTGTATGATATTATCCTGAAAACCACCCACATCACCGCAGTAGGCGTGGCACAGGCTTCGGCAGCAGAAACGGCTGCCGATACCGCCCCGGCGGAAAAGCAGAAGCTGTCTGCCGTCCTGATTGACACGATCTCTGGTATTTTCACCCCGTTCCTTGGTGCCTTTACCGGTGCCGGTCTGTTGAAAGGCTTTATGGTCCTGTTCGTCACGCTGGGTGTGCTGGACAAGTCCACTACGACTTATGCGATCCTGAACGCAGCCGGTGACGGTGTGTTCTACTTCCTGCCGATCTTCCTTGCATACTGCGCAGGCAGCAAGTTTGGTGCTAAGCCTTTTATCTCGATGGCAATCGCTTCTGCGCTGGTATACCCCAATATCACCGCTCTGTTCAGCGCAACCGACCCCATCGCAGTTGATTTCTTTGGCATCCCCGTCCACATGATCAGCTATACCAGCTCGGTTCTCCCCATCATTGCCGCCTGTTTCGTGCAGGCTAAGCTTGAAAAACTGCTGAACCGGGTCATTCCTAAGATGCTGCGTGGCATTTTTATCCCGGTGCTGGATCTGCTCATTCTTGTTCCGCTGACCTTTATCGTTGTAGGACCTGTTACCGATATCCTAGGCAATGGTCTTTCCACCATTATCGAGGCAGGTATGCACCTTTGCCCGCCGCTGGGTGGTTTCCTGATGGCTGCTCTGTGGCCGGTTATGATCATCTTCGGTATCCACTGGGCATTTGTCCCCATCGCTCTGAACAATCTGGCAGTGCTGGGCTATGATTATCTGCTGCCCTTGACTGTTGGCTGCAACTTTGGTATTGCGGCTGCCTGCCTTGCGGTTTTCCTAAAGACCAAGAACAAGGAACTCAAAGAGATTGCCGGTCCTGACGTGATCTCCGCTCTGATCGGCGGTGTTACCGAACCTGCTGTGTACGGTATTCTGCTCAAATTCAAAAAGCCCATGATGATTGTCTGTCTCGTTAACGGCATCGGTGGTGCCATCTGCGGCATCTTCAATGTTACCCGTAATGTTCAGATGTCGGTCAATCTGCTGACGATCCCTGCGATCTGGGCAGTCTATGGACCTTGGGGTGTGGTCGCCATCGTGGTTTCCTTTGTCGGCTCCTTTGTCCTGACCTGGCTGTTTGGTTACAGCGATAAGATGCTGGAAAAAGAAAGCAAGTAAAATAACGCCGTGCTTCGCAGATGTTTTTCTTGAAGGATGAACAGCTGCGGAGCATTTTTGGTAAACAGACCATAAATACAATCAAAAACGGGAGCATCGTTCTATGATGAAAAACTCAGTACTTTACCCCATTACAAACCGTTATCGCATGGCTCTGTCGCTGGATGGGATGTGGCAGTTCCAGTTTGACTCGAAGTCCTGTGGCCTCGCTGAGAACTGGAAAAACGGTCTGCCGTCTCCCATTTCCATGCCGGTACCTGCCAGCTTCTCTGATTTCTTCACCATCGGTCCTGACCGGGACTACTGCGGCGATTTCTGGTATCAGAAGGATTTTTTTGTGCCCGAAACTGCACAGAGCAAGGTGCAGCTTCGTTTTGGAAGCATTACCCACCGTGCAATTGTATTCTGTAACGGTGTTGAGGTCGCCCAGCATGAGGGCGGCTTCCTCCCCATTGTTGCCGACGTCACGGACGTTGTCCGCTGTGGTGCGGTGAACCGGGTCTGTATCTGGGTGAACAACGATCTGAACGAGAGCACTTTGCCTTGCGGAACACACAATGTCCTCTCCAGCGGCAGAAAAATCGTTAAGCCTTATTTCGATTTCTTTAACTACTCAGGCATCCAGCGCAGTGTGTATCTGGTCATGCTCCCGGCAGAAAGCATTCAGGACTATGAGGTAAGCTATACGCTGGATGGTGCGGATGCACAGGTGGATTACGAGGTTTTCTGTGAAGGTGCAGGAGAGATTTCAGTACAGCTGCTGGATGCGGAAAACAAGCTGGTGGCAGAAGCAAACGGTGTGGAAGGTGCTCTCTGCGTGCAGAACGCACATCTCTGGCAGGTGCGGAACGCCTATCTTTACACCATCGTCATCGTACTGAAAAAGGACGGCTTGCCTGTGGACGAGTACCGGGAACGCATCGGTATCCGCACAGTGGAGATTCGAGGAACAAAGATACTCATCAACGGAAAGTCTGTCTATCTGAAAGGCTTTGGCAAGCACGAGGACTTTGATATTCTGGGGCGTGGCTTCAACTGGGCCGTCGCAAAGCGGGATTTTGAGTGTATGAAATGGACGGATGCCAACTGTTTCCGTACCAGCCACTACCCTTATGCAGAAGAGTGGTATCAGATGGCAGATGAAGAGGGCTTCCTTATTATTGACGAAGTCCCCGCTGTCGGCATGATGCGTTCGACCCATAATTTTGCGGCGGCAGGCACTGGACAGTACACCTATTTCTTTGAGACCCCTACCGTTCCGGAGCTGCTGAAAAATCACATTCAGCAGGTCAAAGAAATGATGGCGCGCGACAAGAACCACCCCAGCGTTTTTGCGTGGAGCCTGTTCAATGAGCCGGAAACCACCAGCGAGTATGCAAAGGATTACTTCACGAAAGTCTTTGAGGCCGCCCGTACACTGGACCCGCAGAACCGTCCGCTGACCGGTGCATTCGAGAAGAACAGTGCGCCTGACAAGTGCCGCTGCTATCAGCTGTGTGATTTCATCTGTCTGAACCGGTATTATGGCTGGTACATCAGCGGCGGCGCAGAAATGGAGGAAGCGGAGGTCAAGTTCCGTGCTGAAATGGACAAGTGGGCGGCAAAAAAGCTGAACGTTCCATTCGTCTTTACCGAATTCGGCACGGACACCCTTGCCACTGAGCACAAGCTGCCCGCTATCATGTGGAGTCAGGAATACCAGAATGAGTATCTGGCAATGAATTTCAGCGTGTTTGACAGCTACGATTTTGTGCAGGGCGAGCTGGTCTGGAACTTTGCAGACTTCCAGACTTCCGAGGGCGTTATGCGCGTCAACGGAAACAAGAAGGGCATCTTTACGCGCCAGCGGCAGCCCAAGGATGCAGCATTCACCTTCAAAAGACGTTGGGAATCTCTGCCGCTGAATTATAAGGGAGAATAAAATGAGCGTTTTCCGTGATGATTTTCTGTGGGGCGGTGCCTGCGCTGCCAATCAGTTCGAGGGTGCATGGGATGTGGACGGCAAAGGCCCCAGCGTGCCGGATATGTGTACCAACGGTTCCCACACCAGCCCGAAATGGGTGACCACCGGCATCCGCCCCGACCGTCTGTACCCCAGCCACGAGGCCATTGATTTCTATCATCACTACGAAGAGGATATCGCCCTCTTTGCTGAGGTGGGCTTCAAGACCTTCCGCACCTCCATCAACTGGACCCGCATCTTCCCTAACGGCTGGGAAAAGGAACCCAATGAGAAGGGTCTGGAATTCTACGACCGCGTGTTCGACTGCTGCAAGAAGCACGGCATCGAGCCGCTGGTCACCATCAGCCATTACGAGCTGCCCTATGCTCTGGTGGAAAAGTACAACGGCTGGGCTTCCCGGGAACTGATCGAGTTCTACATGAACTACTGCAAGGCAATCTTTGAGCGCTACAAGGACAAGGTAAAGTACTGGCTGACCTTCAACGAGATCAACTGCGGCACCATGCCCATGGGCGCGATCCTCGAAACCGGCACGATCAAAGGCTTTGAAGGCTCCACCGCCGATGTGCCCGACAACAAGCAGGAGCGTTTTCAGGCACTTCATCACCAGTTCGTGGCTAGCGCCAAGGCGGTCAAGTATGCCCACGACAACTATCCCCAGTTCAAGATGGGCAACATGATCTGCTTTATCACCAGCTATCCGCTGACCTGTGACCCTGCCGATGTGATCGCCAACCAGCAGAAGATGCAGATCACTAACTGGTTCTGCTCCGATGTGCAGGTGCGCGGCGAGTATCCCAGCTATATGAAGCGCTGGTTCGCCGAGAACGGCATCACCATCCTGCAGCAGCCCGAGGACGCTGACATCCTGAAAGAAGGCACGGTGGACTTCTACACCTTCAGCTATTATATGTCCAACTGCATCACCACCCATAAGGATACCGAAGATGTGGGCGGCAACATCGTTGCCGGAAAGAAGAACCCCTACCTGAAGGCTTCCGACTGGGGCTGGCAGATCGACCCCATTGGTCTGCGCTACACCCTCAACGAAATCTACGACCGTTACCACCTGCCTATGATGGTGGTGGAGAACGGTCTGGGTGCTTACGATGTGAAGAGCGAGGACGGCAAGATCCACGACAGCTATCGCATTGACTACCTGCGCCGGCACATCGAGCAGATGGCTGAGGCGGTCAAGGACGGTGTGGATCTGATGGGCTATACCCCGTGGGGCTGCATTGATCTGGTCTCCGCCTCCACCGGCGAGATGGCAAAGCGTTACGGTTTCATCTACGTTAACAAGTTCGATGATGGCACCGGCGACCTGAGCCGTGAGTGTAAAGATAGCTTCTACTGGTATAAGCGGGTTATTGAGACGAACGGCGCTGAATTGTAACTGGGAATAAAACAAAAACAGGGTGCGTCCACCCGGACGCACCCTGCCAAAAGCCACATACGATAGCGATATGTACAACAGGGCGTTCCCCGTCGGGAACGCTCTGTTTCTCTTTGCTGGGGGCATGATGAGCCTGCTCCGCCTGCCATGCAGCAAACTCCCGCTGGCCTTCCTCGCTGTTCCAGCAGGCAAGGATGGCCGGGTAGAATGCCCGTGCCAGACGGTCGATGACTTCATCGGGATAAGGGGAAGTGTTTGTGGACTTTTTCTTTTTGTTCAAACGCACGCTCCTTTGGACATCTGTGAACAGCATACCATGTGCCTGATGTTATGCTGTCTGGTCTTTAACATCTGCGAGTGCGGCTTCCAGAGAAGCAAGGTAGTCCTTGTGTTTGTGAATGATCTCCAGAATCACATCACGCTGCGCATTATCGGGCATCTGTTCCAACTGGTAGTTGAACGAAATGCGGAAACGAGTAGTGAGTTCTTCCAACGCCACATACTCGTACCGTACATCCTCCGGGTAAGCATCGCTGTCGTAAACCGATTCAAACTTTCGAAACGGCATGACAGGCGCTTTGCCCGGAACGCGGATCACACCGTCAGCGTCAGGCGTCGGTTCCACCTTCAGCTCCGGGTGCAAAATATCCTGCAAGGTCTGTGCGCGGTCATAGCAGGCAACCTTGGCAAGGCGGTGCATATCCGCCTTGGATACTTTCGTCTGTCCGGACAGGATGCTCTGCTTTAAGCCCGGTATCAGTTCTTCCGCAATCTCTACACCTTTCATATACCTCGAGGCGCGGATAACGGTGTCCTTGCTCACTCCGTTTTCTTCTGCGATTCGGTCGCAGGTTTTGCTGTTGTCGATCAAGTTCGCTTTTAGCGAACTTGATTTTGCATCGCTGCTCTTGCGATCACCGCCGTGCGCGGCTTTTTCGGCTTCATACTGTTTGCCCATCAGGTAGTACTTCTGCTCCGGGGTCAAATTGCGCCGCCCCAACTGGTTCTTACAAATCCAAGCGAGGACTTCTTCCCGGCTTTCAAACCGGAGCGGCATGGTGGAGAAATAAATCTCCGGGTGCTTCTGGAGAATGGCATAACGGTTGTGTCCATCAACAAGGGTGTTGTTCCACATGATCAAAGGAGAGAGCAGCTTGCCCTCTTTCAGGATATTTTCTTCAAGCTGCTTGAATTCATCATCGGTCAGAGGAGGAATCTGATTCTAGAACTCCGGGTCGATTTTCAGATTGATCATACGCACACTCCTTTATCTCTCCTGCTGCGCCGGTTCTTCCTCCCGGAAAAAGGACGCAACATTCTGCTTTGCGGTTTTCAGTTTGAGCAGTTCCTCTTTGGCTTCCTTGTACTGCTCGTAGAATTTTGCCTTTTCGGATGCCAGCTGCGCATACTCGGCTTCCAGTTTCTTCGGGCTGGGCAGCTTGGTGATGTTGTTTGCCTTGAAATAGGCCACTGCCGCCCGGTGCGCTGTCAGCTCTGCACGGTGCTGTTCTTCAAAGGCTGCGGGTCGTTTTGCAGCTTTTAACTGCTGTGCAACGCTCTTGGTGCTGGCGTAGGCTGCGACGTGATAGCGCAGCTCATTGTTGGCTTTCATGCGACCTTCGAGGTCTTTCACCACCGCCAGTGCGTCGTGATACTTGGTTTCCAGTTCAGCGATGCGCTGGTTCAGGGCGTCCTCATCGGTCAAGCCCTTTTCTTCTAAGAGGATCAAGGTCTGTGCCATGGCTTTGAGGTTGTGCTTCTTTGCCCAACGCTCGTAGCCGATGCCCTTGCCCTCAGTCAGCTTTGCCTGAATGTCAATCAGTTTCCCGATTTTATTAGATTTCAGCGTAACTGTGTGCTTGCGTTCGGCATTTGCGGTCAGGGTGGCGAGTACGGCATCGCTGTCATAGTTGTCACCGAGATGTTTCGCCCGGATGAACTTTGTTCTGCCAGAGGGCAGATAACTGAGCTGTCCACGGCTTTCCTTAACCGTGATGCCATACTGCTGCATGAGCCTATCGGAAAATTCTTCAAAACTCGTTGTGCGGTACAACACCGAAGAAATCTGTTTCCGCAAGATGTCCTTTACGGTTTCAAACTTCTTCTGCCGGGGATGCTGTCCGGTTGCGGTAAGGGATGCGTTCTCACGGTCAAGTTTCAACTGGCCGCGCCTACGCGCCCAATACTCGGCTTCGCTCACACGCTCCTTCGAGCCGTTGAGCAGGTCGATCTGGTACAGTCCGGCACCCTCGCACAGCTCCATGACCTCGACACGCAAGTGCCTCATGGTCTGGGCTGTGCTGGAGTGCTTCATACCCTCACGCCAGTCGCGGGGCTTCTGCATATAGGGCTTGCGTTCCACCTCGCGCATTCGGATGCTGCCGATCACGATGTGGACGTGGATGTTTCCCGAACGGTTATGTCCATCCGGGTGAGTGCAGACGATGGCAGGATGACCGGGGAAGCTTTCTTCGCAGAATTTCAGGCCAAGTGCCTGTGCCTTTTCCATGGTCAAGCCGTTGTCGGCTGCATCTCTGGGGTCAAAGCTGATGATATATTGATGACTCTTAATATCACCATGCTGGGTGTTCTTGCCATACTTGCGGTTCGCCAGCAGACAGGCCGTTGCAAACGAGAAATCGCCGCACTCAAGGGTGTCGAGCAGGTAGGATTCCCGCAGCTTCGGTCTGCCGTGTTCATCCAGAAGTTGCTTCCCGGTGAACGCATCGTGCTGGTAAACAAGATACGCTTCAATCGCAGAGTAGTCCGAGTTTTTAGAGGCGATATGCTTGAGCGTTGCCATACAGTTCACCCAGAACTTTCTCGGCGTGCAGCCGAAATGCAGTCAGGTCTGCAAGTTCGTCAAGGATTTTCGCCCGGATCTGCTCGGTGTCTGCACCGCCGGAGTTGAAGTGCCTTGCAAGCTGGTTGAGGTTGGTGCCCACCTTGCTGCACTGGGCAAGCAGGGTGGAAACAGCGGTCAGGGTTTCTTCGCCGCCGCCTGCGATGATGACCGTTTTTTCGATCTTGACGTTGTGGATGGCACGGCGGATGAACGTGGAGAGGGAGAGATTCAGGAGTTTGCAAGTGAGTTCCAGTGACGCTTTTTCCTCCGCTGTCACACGGAACTTGATGACGTGCGTTTTGTTGTTCGGCGTGTCGTGGTGCTGAGAATTGCTAGGAATCGGTTGAACATTCGTTTTGGTCATTGTACCTCCTGTCTGTTCGATAACTCCTCGGTGAAGTTATGTAAAGCACGACACGCCGTTGCTGTTCGCACCGTCAGGTGCGAACCATGAGCAGGGTTTGGGGCAGGCACGCCCCAACAAGATCACTTCGGAAATGCAGACGCATTGTAGAAGTGAAGTCCCAGATGGACAGGAAATTTTCAAGAATTGAAAATTTGTGGCCACGGGACGGTTCTTGCCCTCTACCGCTGCGCTCAAAACGCATTTTCAACAAATGTTTCCGAATTGTTAAGACGCAAAAATAAGTAGAGAGTTCCGCTGCTCGTGTATGTTGATCGCCGTTTGCTCCGAACGAAGTTCCTGCCCCTGTTTGTGCAGCGGCGTTGACGGAAAGTCGGTATCACGTCCAGTCGGCTCATGAAATTTTCAAGGTACAACTCCCATAAAGAAAAATACCGCCCTCGCAGCGCAGCGATGATTTTGTCGGGTGAAGTAAGCGGCAAAATGAATCGGGTGTGTTGCGGGGCGGTTAATCTTTTAGGGATAATCCACGGTGAGGCAGTGTTCAGAATGAACACGACCACATCTTGTGAATGGCTTTTGACCAATCCGCAAAATCAGTGGGATTTGTGACAGAGAATATCATGGTTCGTGGGGTGCGTCAAGATGATTTTGCAAATTTTATTGCAGTAAAGCGGTGATAGTAGGACTTATATTTAACACACGGCAAGAAATAATTTCCGTTTCGCACATTGTAATGTTCGCAGAAAAAACTTATAATGCTTTTGAACCTGTAGGACGCACAAAATGCAGAAAAGAGAGGGAATCATGAGAAAACTGTTCCTTTTGGAAGATGATCTGAGCCTGATCAGTGGGCTGACCTTTGCATTCAAGAAACAGGGCTTTGCACTGGATACAGCCCGGACACTGGCAGAAGCCGACATGAAAACTACTTCCGCAAGGTCATGGAGGAGCAGCTTCGTGTGGAAAGCAGCGAAAAGCTGACCGTCCTGAAGAAGCAGCTTGCCCGGAATGAGAAGCGGATTGTAGACCTCAAACGGCTGTTCATGAAAATCTACGAGGACAACGCCAGTGGAAAGCTGAGCGATGACCGCTTCGACATGATGAGCCAGAGCTACGATGCCGAACAGAAGCAGCTGGAAGAGGAATCCCTCTCTATCCAACAGGAAATCGAAGTACAGAAACAGCAAATCGAGAATATTGAAAAATTCGTCCAGAAAGCGCACAAGTACGTTCATATTGAAGAACTTACTCCCTATGCTCTCCGTGAACTGGTGTCGGCTATCTATGTGGATGCCCCGGATAAGTCCAGCGGAAAGCGGGTGCAGCACATCCATATCAAGTACGATGGGCTGGGGTACATCCCTCTGGATGAACTGGAAGCAAAAGAAAAGGCGTGACCGAAGTCACGCCAAATCTTCCCCATTTAGGGAACTTTTGCAAATACTGTTTTATGGGAACTCTGCTCTGGGGAACTCCCTGCCTTACTTATCGTGTGTGGATTTTTGCAGGGTGCGTCCGGGTGGGCGCACCCTGTTTTTTGTTTGTGCTTATTTCTTCAGAATCCGCATTGCGTTCAGAACGGCGATGATCGTGACACCCACATCACCGAACACGGCTTCCCACATACCGGCCATGCCGAGTGCGCCCAGAACAAGGAACACGCTCTTGATGCCAAGAGCAATCACGATGTTCTGCATCACAATCCGTTTCGTAGCCTTTGCAACATCAATGGCTTCTACAAGTTTCGATGGTTCATCTGTCATTAGAACAACATCCGCAGCTTCAATCGCGGCATCCGAGCCAAGACCTCCCATGGCAATGCCGACATCTGCACGGGCAAGGACGGGGGCATCGTTGATGCCATCGCCCACAAAGGCGAGCTTGCTGCCCTGCCGTTTCTGCTTATCCAGCATTTCCAGCTTTTCGACCTTCTGGTCGGGCAAGAGCTGTGCATAATACGCATCCAGACCAAGTTCGTCTGCCACCGACTTGCCGATTCGCTCATCATCGCCGGTGAGCATAACAGTTTTTTCCACGCCGATTTTTTTCAGCTCTGCGATTGCGCGGTTGCTGTCCGGTTTCACCTCATCTGCAATCAGGATACAGCCTACATAGCTGCCATCCGCTGCTACATAGACCTTTGTTCCGGCTGCATCGCAAGCAGAATAGGCAATCTTTTCAGATTCCATCAGCTTACTATTGCCAGCCAGCACCTTCTTTCCCTGCACCATAACACTGATGCCATGTCCAGAGATTTCCTCAAAGCCAGAGAACTGCTTCTGGTCGATCGACTTTCCATAAGCTGCAAGAATCGACTTTGCAATCGGGTGGTTGGAATAACTCTCTGCCTGTGCAGCATACTCCAATACCTGCTCTTTCTGGTATCCGGCTGCCGGAATGATATTTGCGACCTCAAAAACACCTTTTGTCAAGGTGCCGGTCTTATCAAAGACCACCACGCTCACTTTGTTCAGTGCCTCCAGATAGTTGCTGCCCTTTACCAGCACACCGCGCTTGGATGCAGCACCGATACCACCGAAGAAGGTCAGGGGAATGGAAATGACCAATGCACACGGGCAGGAAACGATCAGGAACACAAAACCTCTGCGCAGCCACTCAGACCAGCCGCCACCAAGGACGAGCGGCGGAATGATCGCCAACACAGCCGCCATTCCAACAACGACCGGCGTATAGTATCGTGCAAAGGTCGTGATGAAGTTCTCGGTGGGAGCTTTTCTTGCAGAAGCATTCTCCACAAGGTCAGTGATCTTCGATACCGTGGATTCCCCGAAGCTCTTTGTGACTTTCAGCGTCAGCAAACCGCTCTGGTTGATGCAGCCGGACAGGGCTTCATCGCCTTTGCGGATGCTTCTCGGCACAGATTCGCCGGTCAGTGCCTTAGTGTCCAGCATGGATTCGCCATCCACAACGATGCCATCCAGCGGGATTTTTTCACCGGGTTTTACCACGATGATCTCGCCCACCGCAACGCTTTCCGGAGAAACGACCTGCAATACGCCATTCCGCTTAACGGTCGCCGAATCCGGACGGATGTCCATAAGGTCAGAGATGGACTTTCTGGAACGCTTTACCGCCAGCGACTGGAAGAACTCTCCGACCTGATAGAACAGCATAACTGCAACAGCTTCCGGGTATTCCCCGATGGCAAATGCGCCGATCGTGGAAACACTCATCAGGAAATGCTCGTCAAACACCTGTCCTCTGGTGATATTTTTCACTGCCTGCCATACGACATCCCAGCCAAGAATCACATACGCCACAATCAGAAACGCCAGTTCCGCCAGAGTCGGCAGCTTTGCGAATACGGTCAATGCCATACCGATTGCATAGACCACAGCACCCACGGCAAGCCGTATCGTGCGCTTCTTATCCTCATCGTTATAGACCGCCGCTTTTTCATCCTTTTTGACAGGTGCAGTGGCTTCCAGCTGCTTTTCCGACACTTCAACATCCGGCTCATGGCTGTGTACGATCATTTCGACCTGTTCCGCCAATGTTGCATCCGCAGACTTTTCTGACTGAACGGTCAGTGTCTGCTGCATTAAATTCACGACCGAGGATTCCACTCCCGGCAATGCTCCGACCTCTTTTTCTATCTTGGCGGAACAATTCGGGCAATCCAGACCTTTCAGGATGAATACTCTTTTCATTTTGACCTCCACCGTATTTTCTTAATTGTTCAATCGTTCAACTTAAAAGGTAAAAAGATAATCGCTTGCGCGATCATCCTCTTAAATGCTCAAATCCCTTGTCAATGATCTCCTTTACATGATCATCCGCCAGCGAATAATACACGATCTGGGCCTCTCTTCGGAATTTGACCAGTCCGGCAAGCCGGAGTGCTTTCAGCTGGTGAGAGACCGCCGATTTGGTGACGCCCAGCAGAACCGCAAGGTCGCATACACACATCTCGCTCTGTTCCAGAGCATGAAGGATCTGCACTCTTGTGCCATCTCCGAACAGCTTGAAAAGCGATGCAAGCTGGATATAATCGTCTTTCGGCTGCATTTTGCCTTTTACATCGTTCACGATGTCCTCATGGATCACATCGCAATTACAGGTGTATAAAGAATTTGACATCAGACGCTCTCCTCGTTTTGTAGTTGAACAACCGTTCAATTATATTATATCTGCTTTTTCTCCGTTGTCAAGAGGAAAAGTTAGCATCTGCTTCCCGCGATTTGTCGTCTAACAGACCTTGACAGCCTCCTTATTTCGCATACAATATAGTTGAGTATTCATTCAACTGCTGCGTTCTGAGCAGAAGATTTTGTATTTGAACAACCATGCAATAAAAGAGGTCTATCTGTGAAACGAAAATTGATCACGCTGGTTCTGACATTGGGATTTCTTGCCGCGTTTGGCGTATTTATGCACTCACCGCCCTCTATTCTGGATGGGCTGACCGGTGCGACCCCGAAAGCGAAACGTGCCGCACAAATGGCCGCACCGCTGGAGGGTAACTATCTGTTCTGCATCAACCCTGAACTGGAATCGTTTTCTGATGCGGATTTCCTGAATGACCTGAAAGCATTTGTTTCCGGTGAGACAGAAGTCCTTTTCGATGCCGGACTGCCGCACATGACGCTTTCGGTCTGCAAAACAGACTATCCCTTGCTTCGCTATGCAACGGCTCTTTGTGAACGCCTGACCGCTGCCGGAGCAGATGTCACGTTGAAGCAGCACAGCGAAACCATGCTGCGTTCCCGTGCAATCAATGGGCGGTATCAACTGCTGCTGGTTTCGGAAAATACGCTTGATGCAACAGCATTGCCGGATGCAGACATCCTTCTGCTTTCCGCAGAAGAAATGGAGGACCCCTCATGCGAAAACTGAACACCATCCTCTCCGTTCTGCTGCTTTTCATCTGTCTGCTTCATGGGCTGATGGGCAGTTTTATGTTGCTGGGCATCAGTTCCGGGGCAGGAAAGTTTCTGGCATGGATCGGCGTTGGCATTCTGGCGGCGCACACCGTCCTTGGTCTTTTGCTGACCGCGCAGATATTCCGGGCTTCCCGTTACGGCGGAAAGCCCTACGGAAAGCAGAACGCTCTGTTCTGGGCAAGGCGTGCCAGTGGGCTTGCCATTTTGCTTATGCTCTTTTTCCATATTGGTGTGTTCGGCAAAGTGCAGAACGGCGTATACATTCTGTTTCCGTTCACAACGGTCCGGCTGCTGACGCAGCTTTTACTGGTCGCTTCGGTATTTGTGCATCTTCTGCTCAATCTCCGGCCTCTTCTGGTATCGCTGGGCATTGTCCGGGATAAGGAACAGCGCGGCGACCTCTATCTGATTCTTTCTGTACTGGTGCTGTTTGCTGCCGGTTCGATCATTCTATATTATATTGGGTGGAACAACGTATGAAACACACTTTGGTGATCGTGGGTGCAGGACTGGCAGGACTTTCCGCTGCTTTGACTGCTGTGAAAAACGGCTGGACGGTAAAGCTGGTGTCCTCCCTTGCCTCCGAGAGGGCGCAGTCTGTTATGGCAGAGGGTGGAATCAATGCAGCCTTGAATACCAAGGGAGAGGAGGACAGCCCGGAGCAGCATTATGCAGACACCCTGACCGCCGCCTGCGGACTTGCTGACCCGAATGCAGTCTGGGGGATGACGCAGGCTGCGCCCGAACTGGTGCACAGTCTGCACCGTCTGGGAGTACAGTTCAACGTGACAGATGACGATGAACTCGACCTGCGGAATTTTGGCGGACAGAAGAAAAAGCGGACGGCCTTTGCACAAAGCGATACGGGAAAGCAACTGATGACCGCTCTGATCGATGCTGTGCGCCGGGAAGAAAGCGCAGGAACGGTCGAACGCTTTCCTCACCATAAGTTCCGCACCCTGCTGTTTTCCGGGAACATCTGCGGCGGCTGCACAGTGCAGGACACCTATACCGGCGAACTGCTGCGGTTTGTATGCGATGCCGTCCTGATTGCCACAGGCGGGCCGCATGGCTTATTCGGTGATACGACCGGCTCTCTTGCCAATACCGGAGAAGTCACCGCAGAACTGTTCCGTCTGGGTGTTCCGATGGCAAATCTTGAAATGATCCAGTACCACCCCACCACGGTCGAACAGGGCGGAAAACGGATGCTTCTGAGTGAGGCAGCCCGTGGTGAGGGCGGGCGGCTGCTTGCATTGCGGAACGGGAAGCCGTGGTATTTCATGGAAGAAAAATATCCAGAACTCGGCAACCTGATGCCGCGTGACATCACCGCGCGGGAAGTCTGGACGGTCAGCCGTGATTATGAGGTGTTCCTCGACATGACAGAACTCCCCAAGGAAGTCATGGAACATAAACTTGCCGGACTGGTGGATGATTGTCAGACCTATCTGCACAAAGATATTCGCAAAGAACCCATTCCAATTTTGCCGGGTATCCATTACTTTATGGGCGGCATTCAGGTGGACGAGCGGCACCGCACTTCGATGCGGAATCTGTACGCTGCCGGTGAATGCTGCGCTCAGTACCACGGCGCAAACCGTCTGGGTGGAAATTCCCTTCTGGGTGCGATCTATGGAGGGCAGATCGCTGCGGAAACTGCCTGTCAGGAAGCAGCCGGCTCCCCCAATATGCCCTGTGCCGAAGACCCCCTTCTGCCCGATCTTTCCCCGGATGCTCAAATGCAGATGAATCGTATTCTGTTGAACGCACTCGGTGTCGTGCGGGATACGCAGACATTGGAAACGGGCGTTCAGGAAATCCGCAAGTTGTCCGGCACACTTCCGCTTCTGGGTCGTGCCATGCTGGAAAGCGCCCTTGCCCGAAAAGAAAGCCGGGGCGCGCACTGGCGGGCAGATTATCCACAACGCAATGATGCCGTTTACTGCAAAACTACCGTGGCACACTGGAACGGGCAGCATATCGCCATCAGCTTTAAATCCATCCCGGAAAGGCGGTATGATTTATGAACTACACCATCCGAATCAAACGGCAGGAAAACCCGCAGGCTTCTCCCTGCTGGCAGGAGTTTACCTTTGAGGGAAGTGCGGACACCTCGATTGCTTCGGTGTTGAACGAGCTGAATCACCGCAGCCCTCTGTGTGAAAAGAACGGAACGGTCGTTTCCCCCATTGCGTGGGAATGCGGCTGCATGATACGCAAGTGCGGTGCCTGTGCCATGCGGATCAACGGTCTGCCTCGTCTTGCCTGTTCCGTTTTTCTGCGTGACTGCAAGGGAAGCGTTGTTACTTTGGAGCCTTTGAGCAAATTCCCGCTGGTGAAAGATCTGGTCGTAGACCGTTCCGTGATCTTTGAAGCACTGAAACGGACAAAGCTGTGGCTGGAAGGAGATGCGTTCCAGACCAGCTATACGCACAGCCAGCGGTATCAATCTGCTAAGTGTCTGCTCTGCGGCTGCTGTCTGGAGGTCTGCCCGAACTTTGACCCGAACAGCGAATTTGCCGGAGCTGTTCTGCCCGTCAACGCTTACCGTATTCTGAACGAAGGACAGGATATTGCCCATCGGACAGAACTCGCAAATGCGTATCGTCAGCTTTATTTTGAAGGCTGCGGAAAATCTCTTGCGTGTCAGGACATCTGCCCAGCCGGAATCCCGGTCGAAGAACTGATGTCACGTTCCAATGCCGCAGCGGTCTGGAAGCGATAAAGTGTAAAAGGGTATGCGGTTTATAGCCGCATACCCTTTTATGCTTAATCTTCTAATCCGTGACTTCCCGCCACATTCTTCAGATACTCCTCTGGTTCGCCGTTCAGAATCAATTCAGCATACGCCAACGGGTCATTGTAGATGAGATAGTCCAATTCAAACCGCTGCGCCATAGTGACATCCAGTACATCCTCGACCCCAGTACAGTCAATGGAGATTTTTCTCCCATCCCGGAGCAGCAGCTCCACACACCCGGTATCCATATTGAACTTACAGGCTCTTGCATCGTACTTCATAATCTTGCGTCCTTTCTGCCTTACGGCACTCTTGCAGTTGTGACCTTCGTGATACGGTTTTTCTGATAAGGTTTCAGACACACAGCCGTCAGGGAAGAGCCAGAATTCTCATTTCCGAAGAAAACAAAAAACCCGAACCCTTCTCCTATCGAGAAAAGGTTCGGATTTTCATTGTTTGGTGCGAGTAGTGATACAGAACTTTTTGAAAACCATCGTAGTACAATTTGTTTTTAAGATTATCGAATAGCAATTTGCTTGTATCGCACCCCGATGGGCAGTTGTATTGAAAAAACAGTTGCCTTTTATATACCACACAACCTAAAAATTATCAAGTACGCGCAGCGTTCACTTCTCCCATCACCGGGAGCAAATGGACGCTGCTTTTTTGTTTGCAACGAAAGGAGGCATCCGTGAAATGGCAGTTTTTCGGGTAGAAAAGAACAGCGGCTACACGGTCATGTCAAACCACCACCTGCGGAACCGGGCCTTGTCCCTGAAAGCCAAGGGCTTACTCTCCCAAATGCTCTCCCTGCCGGAAGATTGGGACTACACCCTTCAAGGGCTGGCCCGTATCAACCGGGAAAGCATAGACGCGATACGGCAGGCCATCCGGGAACTGGAACAGGCAGGCTACATCCAGCGTTCCAGAGAACGGGACGAGAAAGGGCGGCTGCGCGGTGCAGACTATGTGATCTTCGAGCTGCCGCAGCCTGTTCCTGCATCGGTTTCACCTACATTGGAAAATCCAACGTTGGAGAAGCCCACGCAGGAAAACCCTACGTTGGAAAATCCAATGCAATTAAATAAAGATAAACTAATTACAGAAAAACAAAAGAAAGAGGGATTAAATACCGATTCCATTCCTATCCATTCCCCAAACCCCTTGCCTTTGGACGAGGACGAGGCAGCGGCACCGCCGCCGGAACGGACCGGAAGCCGAAAGGAAACGGCCTATCAAATCTACCGGGACCTGATTTTGGAGAACATCGAGTATGACACCCTCACCCAGAATCCCCGGATAGACCGGGAACAGCTGGACGAGATTGTGGACATCCTGCTGGAAACCGTCTGCACCAGCCGCAAGTCCATCCGGGTGGCCGGGGACGATTACCCGGCAGAGCTGGTCAAGGCCAAGTTCCTGAAACTGGACAGCCATCACATCGAGTTCGTCATGGACTGCCTACGAGATAACACCACCAAAGTCCGTAACATCAAGCAATACCTGCGGGCCATGCTGTTCAACGCCCCCAGCACCATCAACAGCTACTATGCGTCCCTTGTGGCGCACGATATGGCGCAGCCCGATTGGGGCCGCCCGCCCAACAACTGACCGAAAGGAGCGTCCACCCATGAGAACCCTTTACCTGCGGCGGCTGGTGGTTCCACCTTAGCTGCCGCTTTTCCGACTACCTGCCAAGGAGGAATGCTGAATGCAGGAAGAAGTCACCCAGAAAACCATTGCCCTGTCCATGAAAACGGGCAAGCTCACCGCCCAAGCCCTGCAAGCTGCGTTGAAAAAATATTTGCAGCACCGGGCCAAGGGACCAAAGCTGCACCACGGCAGGCAAAGCCTGAAACAGCTGAAAGCCCACGGCGCGGCCCTGACCAACATTGAAGTCACGGAGGCGAACATCGGGGCGTTCAAGCCCTGCGCCAAGAAGTACGGCGTGGACTTCACCTTGCGCAAGGACAAGACCACCCAGCCGCCCCACTACATCGTGATCTTCAAGGCCAAGGATGCGGACAATCTGGAACAGGCGTTCCGGGAGTTCACGGCCAAAACACTCTCCAAGGAGCAGCGGCCCTCCATCCGCAAGGTGCTGGCAGCAGCCAAGCAGAAAGCCGCCCAGCAGCCGAAACGTGCGAAGGAAAAAATCAAGCAAAGGGGGCTGGAACGATGAAGCCTGAACTGAAAAGGCTGCTGGTGCTGAATCTGCCATATCTGCTGTTCGTGTACCTGTTCGCCAAATGCGGGTAGGCATACCGTCTGGCGGCGGGCGTGGATGCTTCGGCAAAGCTGCTCCACCTGACGGGCGGCATCTCCGCCGCCTTTGCAAATCCGCTGCCAAGCCTGCACCCGTTTGACCTGTGCGTGGGCGTTGTTGGTGCGTTGGCCGTCCGGCTCATTGAGTACAGCAAAGGCAAGAATGCCAAGAAGTACCGCAAGGGTGAAGAATACGGCTCTGCCCGGTGGAGTGCATAATCTTAACTGTAAACAACGACTTTATGGACGCAGGAGGATATGCACATGAGCAATTACAATAAAATCACAGCCCTTTACTCCCGCCTATCCGTAGGCGACGAGGACAGGGACGGCGGCGAGAGCAACAGCATACAGAACCAAAAAATCTTTTTAGAGAACTACGCCAAAGGGCAGCACCTAACCAATATCCGGCACTACATTGACGACGACGAAAGCGGCAGGTTTTTTGACCGTTCCGCCTACTCCCGCATGATGGACGATGTGGAAAACGGGAAAATCGGTGTCTGCATTATGAAAGACCTTACCCGCTGGGGGCGCGACTATCTCCAAGTTGGCAACGCGATGGAGATTTTCAGACGAAACAATGTGCGCTTTATCGCAGTCAACAACGGCATAGACAGCGAAAACCCCGACACATTAGAGTTTGCCCCCTTTATCAATATCATGTCGGAGTGGTACGCAAAGGACATCAGCAAGAAAGTGAAAACGGGCATTAAGACCAAAGGCATGAGTGGAAAGCCGATTGCCACCGAAGCCCCTTACGGCTATATCAAAGCCCCGGACAACAAGGACTTTTGGATAATCGACGAGGAAGCCGCCGAGGTTGTACGCCTTATTTTCCGTCTGTTTTTGGACGGGAAAAACCGAAACCAAATCGCCGTATATCTGACACAGGAGCAAATCCCAACCCCCACTTTCTACATGAAAGACCGGGGGCGGGGAACCTGTAAAAATAAGACGCTCAACGAGGATAACCGTTACAAGTGGAACAAAGCCACGCTGACCCATATTCTTACGCGGCAGGAGTATTGCGGCGATGTAGTCAACTTCAAGACTACGAAGCATTTCCGGGATAAGCGAAACCACTATGTAGACAGAAGCCAGTGGCACATCACAGAAAATGTGCATGAACCGATTATTGACCGCATCGACTTTGAAAATGTGCAGCGGATTTTGGAAAACGCACCCGTCAAACGCCCCAACGGGGACGGGGAAATCCACCCTCTGTCCGGCTTGCTTTTCTGTAAGGACTGCGGCGCAAAAATGCACATTCGCATAGATTACAGGAACGGCGGCAAGCGCCATGTTGCCTATTGCAGCGAGTACCACAAGGGAAAAGCAAAAAATCCCAAGTGCAGCTCCCCGCACATCATGGACGCGGACTTGCTCATGCAGACCATCGCGGAAGTGCTGAAGAAAATCGAGGACTATTCTATCATCAATCGGGCGGAGTTTGAAGCATTAGTGAAAAAGAACCTTGCCATGCAGCAGACCGACCAGACCAAGAAACAGCAGAAGCGTATTCCGCAAATCACGACGCGCCTTGAACAGATTGACAAGGTGCTGAATAAGCTCTACGAGGACAACGCCCTCGGCACGATCTCACAAGACCGCTATGAGCAGATGTCGCAGAAGTATTCGGAAGAATACTACGCGCTGAAAGCGGAGCTTGCCACGCTCCAAGAGCAGCTATCCGCTTACGAGAACGCGGGAGGACGGGCGCAGAAGTTTTTGAAGCTGACGGAACGTCATGCTGCCTTTACCGAGCTTACCCCCGCCATTCTCAACGAGTTTATCAGCCGGATTGAAGTGCATGAGCGCGACCAGAAAAGGGCGAGATACGCAATCCAGCACATCAGCATATATTTCAATTATATCGGCAAGTTTGAGAACGAAGTGACACAGCTTGCAGAACCGACCGAGCAGGAAATCCGGCAAATGCGGGAGGAAATCGAGGAAGCCAAAAAGGAAAAGAGCCGCGCCTACCACCGGCAGTATTCAAGGGAGTACCGGGCGCGAAACCTTGAAAAGCAGCGGGAGTATGACCGCATGAAAGCGCGGGAATACCGGGCAAGAAGAAAGGCACAGGCAGCCGCCGCACAGCCCACACAGTAAAACAGAATAACCGTCAACCAAGAGGGATTTTCCGAACTATGGGAAATCCCTCTTTTGCGCCCGGAGAAAGGAGCCGCCTATGGCAGAACAGACCCCCGACAGCATCATCACGACCCAGAGGAACGGGCAGACCATTGTTGCGGAGTTGTTTTTCAATCACAGCAGCACAGAAACATTCCGCGACAAGCTGCTCAAACTGGTGCTTGCCGACAATTCGCGTTTATCCGCGTCTGACGGTCAAGAGCCGGAAAAAACGGAAATCTTGCGATAACAGCCGCCCCGGCGATACATTCCCCGTCCGGGCGGTTTTTATCGTCAAAAACGTCGTTTTCCCCAAGTCAAGAGCCGGAGAAAACACCCGAAAAATGCCCCTATTGCGTAACAGGGGCGCAGAAAGGAGAGTTTA
>ERZ791846.65-NODE-65-length-87025-cov-10.6002_pt1 | contig 87025 bp, 111 predicted proteins | sample MGYA00510289_ERZ791846 | MGnify/ENA primary metagenome ERZ791846 (study PRJEB30046, sample SAMN00715274) | human gut metagenome | study: EMG produced TPA metagenomics assembly of the A metagenome-wide association study of gut microbiota in type 2... | reverse complement strand
GTTCAGATTTTGTTACTCATTTTGGTAATGATGTATACCTTGCATGGAAACTTATGGAATATGTAGCTAAAGAGGTTGGAGTTAAACCTGGCTACTTGTATCATACCATTGATTCTCTTCATGCTTATAAGAAAGATTGGTTAGCATTAGCATCTAATCTGGAAGACTTACAAGAGAAATATTAATAATGAGGGATGTATCTACTATAGGTGGGTATGTCCCTTTTTCTATTTTAAAATATGGAAACACGGTATCATATTATAAAGAACAAGAAAGAGCTTAAGAAACTTATTGCTTGTTGTAAAGCTACGGGTTATGCTTGCTGTGACTATGAAACGAATGCCGAACCTATTTATAATAAGAGTTTTAAACCTACAATTCTCTCTGTATCTTGGATGCCTGGGTTTGGTGCTTCCATCCCTTTAGACCATTTCGAAACAAAAGCTTATACTTCACCAGGTTGGAATTGGAAAAAGATGTTAAGGAAATTTGGGGAAGAAGTAATTGAGAATTATGAGATAACTAAGGTTGCATGGAACTGGAAATTTGACGACCAGGTAAACCAGAAGTATCATATATTCTACAGAGGTACATGTTTAGATGGGATGCTTGCTAAATATGTTCTCAACGAGGAAAAACCTCATGACTTAAAGTCAATGGTAAGAAGATATTTACCAGAGTATGGTAATTATGAAAAGCAAGATGCCTTTGATAAGATACCATGGGATAAAAAGGAATTAGACCCACTTTGCCATTACGGTTGTCAAGATACGGATTATACTCTTAGGTTAATGTTATTCTTTGAAAAGAAGTTGATTGATTTGGGTATGTATTCGGTATTCCGTAATTTATTTATGTGTAATTCACGAGTACTCACCTCAGTAGAGAAAGAGGGATTATATCTAGATACTGAGTTCAATAAAAAGCTTCTGGAAGAATATAAACCAAAAATAGATGCTGCTAGACAAGCAATATATGACTTGCCAAGAGTAAAGAAATTCGAAAAGAAGTACAACCAAGAAAAGATTGATAAGTATATTCAATCTATCGAAGCTGAACTTGAGGAATTAGATTATAATAACCCAAAAGACAAACGAAAGATTGCATTAAGGGAACAGAAAATATCGAATATCAAGGCAGGTATATTCACAACTAAAAAGGAACAGGAATTAATAAGACCCATTAACCTTGGTAGCCCAGTTGATTTGCCTAAGCTAATGTATTCAGAGGATGGATTCCATTTCGATGTAATTAAAGATAATGATTCTGGTAAACCAAGTACAGATGAAGAAACCCTAACTAACTTAAGGTTAACAGTTAAAAAACCCGATTCACCAAAGGCAATATTCTTGGATAAACTTCTCGAACTAAGAGGGTTAGAGAAAATGTATAAGACTTATATTTATGGGTGGTGGGAAAAGGTACAAGATGATTCTCGATTACATGGTAGATATAACATACATGGTACTGACTCTAATAGGTTTAGTTCTGCAGACCCAAATATGCAGCAGATCCCAAAGACAACAGTAGACCCAAATATTAAGAAACAATTGGTAGCTCCTCCAGGTTATCTATATATGGCATTCGACTACTCACAGGCAGAGTTAAGAATGATGGCTCATTTATCAGGTGATGAAACTTATCTGGAAGCATTTGCAAAGGGCGTAGACCCTCACCTTGGTATAGCAGCAGCAAAATATGGGGTTCCAATTGAGGAAGCCAGTAAAATATACGAAGACGAAAGTCACCCTGACCATAAGCTTTGGAAGACTAGAAGAAAACAAGCTAAGCAAATTGCATTTGGGCTTATCTATGGAATTGGAGATGCTTTGCTAGCAGTAAAATTATCAGACCCAAAAGCTGGTATTATAGTTACTAAAGAGGAAGCTCGTAAGGAGATGGATGAGTTCTTTAAGAAACACCCAAAGATACTTAAGTTCAAAGAGAAACAAGAGAAATTCCTTCGTAAGCATGGATATTATACCCAGTTATTTGGTACTAAGAGAAGATTACCCCAAATATACTCAAATGATAAACAAGAAGTTGCTTATGCCATCCGTTTGGGACTTAATTTCCCATGTCAAGGTGCTGCAGCAAATATGACTAATTTTGGAGCTATCCTTGTTTATTGGTTAATGAGACAAGGTAAATTACCCATGATGAAAGAAGCTTGTACAGTTCATGATGCTGTATATATGTATTCTAAACCGAAGGATATAAATACATGGACAGTATATACAATTTGGAATATACTACGTAACCCAAGTACTAAGAAATACTTTGGTTTCCAAGTTGATGATGTAACTCTATCAATGGATTTTACAATAGGTAGGTCTATGGCAGAAGAATTACCGTTTATGCCAGGCTATGATTATACTAGAATGTTAAAACCAGACTTTTCGGTAGATGCCTACATGGAAGAATATCACAAGTTTAAGACTCGTAAAATTGGTAATTTTAGTGCAGCTTCACCAGAGGTATTTATGGAACTATATAAAAAGGAAATCCATAAATATCAACGAGAATATGAAGAATCGAGAAAAGGGTAATATACCGGGATTTAGTAATTACTACATATCCCGTACTGGGAAGTTATATTCGAAATTTACTGGTAATTGGAGATTGGTAAAACCCGCTATGAAAGATAATGGTTATTTATCTAACTCTTTAGTAGGAGATGATGGTAAACGGAAGAATTTCTATAGACATAGGTTAGTGGCTTCCACTTATATACCTAACCCAAACCATTACCCTCAAGTATGCCATAAAGATAATGACCCTGAAAATAATAGAGTAAGTAATCTATATTGGGGAACTGCCAAGATGAATATGGGTCAATGTATAGAAGATAAAAGATTCTATTTTGTTGGCAAAGAACGAGAACGTAAGGTAAATGTAGAATTATTGATTTCTATGTATGTAGAAGGTATACCAAGAAGAGATATATTAGAAGAATTTGATATCTCAGTTGGTGTATTATATAAAATATTAAAATATAATAACATAAAACTAAGGAAATGAAAAAGATTTTGAACGGACCCACTGTATGGCGAGCTAAATGTCCTTACTGTGATTGTGAATTTGAATATGATTATTCAGAAGTAGATTCACATACCTTTGCAGATTGTAAATTTGTAAAATGTCCTGGATGTAATAGGTATTTACATCATGAAGAAAATCCAAAATCACCAACAGAAGTGAAGAAAGAGGATACTATGTCCACATAAATAAAATAAATTTATGAAACCATGGCAACAAATGAGGAATATCAAAATGCGAGTAAATTAACTGCCCTTACCTATATGATTGCAGGATGTTTGGGTTATTCTATTGAGAATCTGTTTAAATACCTGGATGCTACGAATTTAAAGGTAAGCGGACAAGAAAAGATGTTATTCAATCGAGTAAAGACCCCCAACTACATCAATTACAGACTAACCTTACTACATTAGAGGATATGGCTTTTAAAGTAATGGCCACTGATGAGGATGGGAAACTTGCTTATGAAGATGCTACTCATATTTATTGGGCAGCTTTCTTAGTATTATTAGATAGAGGGGGAACTGATAACTTATGCGACTTACGATTAAGAGCTTTAGTAGATAAGATTAGTCCCTATAAATCTCTTCTTAGATTGCCTGGTATGAGTTTAGCTTATCAAATGGCTTTTGCTCAAGTATCTAATGCTATAAGTAAAGGCGAATTTAGTAAGGAAGACTTTAAAAACCTATTAGAAGTTTATGAAGACGGAGCTAAAAAAACTAAAGGTTAAATTTGAGGGTAGGACCCTAGAAATTGATATTCAAAAAGAATTGTCTATCAATGAGAATATCATTAATTCTCAGCTACGAGAATCTCCTTCTAGTTATTATATTCTTTGTTCTCTTAGAGATAAGTATATAAAGGAAAGAGATTTACTAGCAAGGGAAAAGGATGAAGCCTATTCCAATGCTTGGGTATATTATAAGGATGCCAATGAAAGGTGGAATAACGAATATGTTTCTCATAAGGCAAATCTTAACAAGAAGTATTCTTCCATTTATGAGAGATACTTAAAAGCTGTAGAAAAAGCAAATAAGTTCATAGCTATATGTAAAGCTTATGAGAGTCGGGAGAATATATTAAGAACTATTAATGCGAATCTAAGAAAGGGTTAACCCATTGAACTATAAATAATTACTAACTTTTAAAAACAGTATTAGAATATGAATTATTCAATAACATTTATCTCACCTCTTGTGGCTGAGAAATTTAATCAAGAATTACCTGGATGCCCTACAGAAAACCGGGTACTTATTTTATCTCCAAAGGAGGTAAACCAAACTAAATCAGGTTTGATTATCCCTGAACAAGTAAAAGAGGGAGTTCCTCGTAAAGGAGTTGTAGTAAAGAGTGGGGAGATTACAGAAGAATATAAAACCTATCGGGAATTGGTGGGCATAGGTAGGATAGTTACCTATGGTTTGTATGCGGGTAAAGAACTTGAATTCGAAACAGATAAATTATCTCCTGCTCTTCAAAAGATCTTAGAGAAAAACGTTCTTACCGTATTGAGTATGAATGAGGTAGTCTATTCAGAACCGAACAATCAAAATTAATCATTATGATAAAAGATAAGAAGAAAAAGAAAGTTTCATCAGAGGGACTTTCTACAAAAGAAAAGATGCTAGCTAGAAAGAAACAGCTAGAATCTAAGGGAAATGGTAGTGGGTTAGTATATCCAAAAGAAGGAACCCTGAGAATGAGAATTAAATCTCCAGGTGATGACCAAGAATTGGGTATCGAAATTATTCAATTCTACCTGGGAGGCAATTTGGGAGGAGTTATATCTCCGGCTACTTTTGATGAACCTTGCCCATTTATGGAGAAGTATCAAGAATTGAAAAACTCTAAGGATGAAGACGACAAGGAACTTGCCAAGAATCTGGTACCAAGAAGAAGATATGTTATTGGTGGTATAATCTATTCAGATGAAAAGGGTAGTAAGGTAGATTACGAAGGCAAAGATAAGGGAGTTTTAGTTCCTCGCTCAGTATACCAGGATATCATTGACCTATACCTTGATGAAGATGAGGCAGGTGATATGACCGACCCAAAAACTGGTTATGATATTAAGATAATACGTTCAGGGTCTGGTAAACTAGACACCACTTATTCTGCTCGTGCTTGCAAACCAACTAAGTTGGACAAGAAATACCAAGGTACAATTGACCTTGAGGGTATAGTTCGTTCTCAAATCAAATCCTATGATGAGTTGGAAGATTTACTTTCACAGTATCTAAATGAAGACCACGGTGATGATGGGGACGATAATCCAAAGAAGAAAAAGAAAAAGGGAGTTCACAAAGACCATTACATGGAAGACGATAATCCAAAGAAGAAAAAGAAAAAGGGAGTTCACAAAGACCATTACATGGAAGACGATAATCCAAAGAAGAAAAAGAAAAAGGGAGTTCACAAAGACCATTACATGGAAGACGATGAACCCAAGAAAAAGAAAAGAAAATACAAATCGGATATTTAAGGGTTAGTAATAATATGGTTTCATTCGAAGGTGATAATTAGATTCGTTCGGTTATCACCTTCTTTAGTTTAAATACATTACATTATGGCAAAGAAATCGAAAGTGGGTTTAAAGGTACCAACAAAAAATGAGATATTAAAGAAATATGGGGGCATGATGAGATTGGCTTCAGAAACTGTAGAATCAAATCTATGGTTGCCATCAACCTTCTTTGCTCTCAACTATACCTTTGGTGGTGGTATACCATTCGGTAAAATTTTAGAAGTAGCTGGAGAAGAATCATCTGGTAAATCTCTTATTGCCTATAACTTTGCATATACTTGTCAACAACTCGGAGGACATGTCATATGGGTAGATGCCGAACAATCTTGGATGAACTCTTGGGCAGAAATTAATGGAGTAGACCCAGAAAGAGTTACAGTATTAAATGATACTCGTATAGAATATATTTCTGATGCTGTAGCAGACTTAGCAATCTATCTTCGTTCTCAATTAACTAATAATGAACCGATTCTCTTAGTGATAGATTCTATTGCTGCTATGGATTGTGCAGATAACATAGATTCTAAAATGGTAGAGGGTAAGGCTGAAATGGGAGGTAGAGCAAAAGCTCTTTACAAATACTTCCGTATCAGAAGTGAATTATTCTATAGATTAGGAGTTACACAGATTTACATTAACCAATTAAGAACTGCTTTAAATGTCGGATTCGGAAAAGATAACACAACTACTACAGGAGGTGCAGCACTTAAGTTCTACGCTTCAATCAGAGCTGCCTTTTACTCAGGCAGGTCTATCACTGTTAAACAGAAAGGTAAAGAACGGAAAGCTGGTAAATTGGTCACAATCCGACTTATTAAAAATAAGGTTGCTCCTCCAAGACCTACAATCAGTAAGTGCCCGGTTTACTTCAATCCTAAGTTCCATGAAGTAGGTTTTGATAGATGCTATGCTCTTGAGGATGTATTGGTAGAAAATGATATCATAGAAAAATCTTCAGGTGGAGTATATAAGTTCAAAGGAAAAACTCTTGCAAGAGGGGAAGAGAAATTCCAAAAGCTTTTGGAAGATGATGATGAACTTCGTCGTAAACTATTAAAGAAGGCCGAGATAAATACTATCGGTACAACTAGAAAGAAGATAGTAGCATTGACTACTAATTTATATCCAGTAGATGGAGTAGAATATGAATCATTTAACGAATCGGAAGACGAAGAGGAGGTAGAAGATGAATAAAAAGGAGGTAGAGGGTATAGAGAAAGTAATTAAAGAATACCTTAAAAAGAATTTGAGAATTGAACCAAGAGTTAGATACTTAGATGCTTATAGTTCTGCTGAGAATTACCTTGATATCTATCTTGGTGACGAAAAGATTCAAGAAGTTTCACTTTATGAATTCGATTTTAGAGTATGAGTAAGAAAACAATATTATTGATTGATGGAGAAAATATCCTCCATCAATCCTTCCATAAGTTCGAAAAACTTAAATCTACTGATGGAAAACCCAGTGGAGCAATATTTGGATTTTTTAAATCCCTGCATATGTATATTACGAGGTTTGAACCAGATGGGGTTTATATTTCATTCGATAATGGTCATTCACCAGTAAGGACGAAGTTATTGCCCAATTACAAGGGGCATCGAAAAAATATATCAATAGATTATGAGTCATTGCAAAAGCAAAAGGCAATCATAATGAAAATGCTGGGTATGCTAAGAATTAATTATATCTTCGATAAAAAGAAATCTACAGTATATGAAGGAGATGACTTCTTAGCATATCTTGCAATTAAAAAATTCCAATCCGAGAAAATGATACTTATATCATCGGATAAAGACTTTAACCAGTTGCTATCAAATAACCTGAGGATATATAATCCCAGAAAAGATGAGATGATAAGGATGGATAATTGCAAAGAATTATTCGGATATCATTCTCATGAGACAGTAGAATATTTAGCAATGGTTGGAGATACTTCCGATGATATATCTGGGTTTCCTGGTATAGGTCCAGTAAAGGCAAGGAAAATACTCGATGAAGGTAGGATTGAGAAATTCATTGCTCAGAGTAAGAACAAAGAATATCTTCAAATATGGAAAAGGAATGAGCAATTGATTGACCTCTTCTGGTTTGTAAGACATAACCCATTAGAGAAATTACCACTTAAGTCAAAAAAGAAGTTTAAGTATGAGAAATTCAAAGAGCTTTGTATCGAATACTCTTTAGCATCCTTCTTGACAAATGAATTTATAAAACCCTTTAAAGAATTACATCATGAGTAAACGTATAATGTTTGTAGGTCCCTCAGGTATAGGGAAAACTACTTTAGCTAAGTATGTAGCTAAGAGAGAAGATCTACCTTTTATTTCTGGTAGTATGTCAGATTTATTACCTGCTACTGAAGGGGTATCACATAATGAAATATTATCCCTCGGTTCGGAGGCAATGTATAAAGCAGATTTTCAACTTCTGAACAAAAGGAATAGGTTATTCAAGGATAGAGAATACTTCGTAACTGATAGGAGTTATGCAGATTTGGCTGCTTATTTTTGGTATAAGCAATCAAGAACTTTACCAGAATGTGAAATGGAACATTTTTTCTGTCAATGTAAGACTTTAATGGAAGATCAATGTGATGTAGCAATCTTCTTACCATTAAATCTAGATACTTATAAGCATTGGTCAATGGAAGATAATGGTAAGAGAATACTTAACAGATTCTTCCAAGTTCAGATATCATCTCTTATGGGGGAATTGCTTGCAAATTGGGAAATACCCACTATTTGTATATCTGAGCTCGATTTAGGTATGAGAACGGAACAAATCAATTACCATTTAGATAGGATATGGGGAAAGAAGTAATAGCAATAGCCTTTTCAGATTTGCATATTAATCTCTGGGCTAAGTTCAATGAGAATAATCACAGGACCCTGAATAGTTTCAGGGTTTTGTCGATTATACAAAAACAATGTAGGAAGTATAATTGCCCAGCTTTATTCTGTGGGGACTTATTTCATAAGCCTGAGAATATGGACCAAGAACTTGATGAGATATGCTATAAAGAATTTAATAAGTACAATGATTATGACCCTCTATGGGTATACGCTATTTCAGGGAATCATGACATCAAGAAGGTAAGTAAAGCTGGTACACCTCCCTATAGCTGGCTTTATAGAGTAGAAAGGTATGGGATTTATATATTAGATTATGGGTCTGCTATCTTATCTTCTAATCATAGGGATATAAAAGTATATGGTGTACCTTATATTGATAATAATGTCGGTCTAAGTGAATATTTAAAGAATATTGAATTAGATAAGAGTCTTAAGAATATACTTTTACTACACACGGATTATCCAGGAGCAAAGGACACCGATGGTAGGGAAATAGATTCTGTAGAGAATCTTAATGTTAACCTTCTCAATAAGTTCGATTTAGTATTATGTGGACATATTCATAAACCTCAAAGACTTTCGAAAAAGGTCTATATGATTGGGGCAACTAACCATCAAAGAAGAACCGATAGAGATTGCGAATTGGGTTATTGGAAAATATATGAGGACCTATCAATGAAGTTCATCCCTTTAAGGGAATTCCCGAAATTCATTGATGTAGAATCTGAGGAAGATATTAAAGATGATGGCAATTATTATACTGTGATTCCCAAGAAAACTAGTACTCCCGTTAATAACAAACATAAGATTACTAAGCAACTTTCTAAGAAGTCACTAGCAAAGAGGTACTTAAAAGAGAAAGGTATCAATGATAAGGTTAAATCGAACCTATTAATAGAAACACTTAAAAAGGTAGAGTCATGCTAAGTTTTATGAATATGGATGTAGTGGGTTTTTGTTCAATAGAAACCCTGCATCTACAACTAAATCCAACTTGTACCATCCTTATCAAGGCACCAAATGGGAAAGGGAAATCAACTATTCTATCGGCATTAGTATGGGCAATATATGGGAAAAATCTAAAGGGTGTATCTGATGTAAATACCTGGAAGGAAGTAAGACCCAAAGATTACAAAGGGACTATGGTCCAGGTATTCTTCCAAAAAGACACCCATACTTATAAGATTGTCCGATGTCAAAAATATGAAGAAGTACTTGAGGATGGTGCAAAGGGCAAAGACCGATTAGTATTCATCAAAGATGGTGATATAATTGACATCAAAGGTAAGGGTAAGATACAAGATGCCATAAACCGAGAGATAGGTTTATCATATACTCTGTTTATGAATTCTATAATGTTTGGTCAGGGCATCAAACGATTAATACAAGAATCTAATTCTGATAAGAAAAAGATATTCGAAGAAGTATTTGATTTAGAATTCTTAAACCTTGCCAAAGGCATTGCATTACAAGATAAAAACAATATAGTGGCCCAGATAAATGAGGTAGAGCATCAATCTCAATTATTAAAGAAAGAATTAGAGGCAAACAAGGAGGCTTACTTCGACTTAAGAGATAGAGAGAAGTCCTTTAAGAAGAAAAACAGAGAAGAAAGGAAATCCTTGAAGCAAGATAGGGAGAAACTAACCAAGTTACTGATACAAAAACAAAAACAGATTAAAGATGAGGTAGATGCTTCTATAAAGATTAAGATTAAAAATCAGAACAAATTAATCTCTGATATCAGGGGTAAATTGAATAATGCTAAGAAGATATCCAATGTATCTCTCAAAGAGGTCATTAAGGAATTAGTAATACAGTTAGAAGGAGGTAACTACAAACGTGCATTACGAGATGCTAAATCAATATATAATGCGTTCTCTGATATTGAAAAATATGAGAAGAAATACTCAAAAGCCCAAGATAGGTTGGAAGAATTAGAGAACGTGGATGAACGATATAAGAAATTGAAATCTGATTGTGATGATATTGCTGATGACCTTGCTTCTATTGACGAAGATTTGGCCAAGCTCAAACAGGAAAAGCTTAAGGTCATGTCTCCCAAGTATAAACAGAAGCTTAAAGAGATTAGGAAAAACTTACGGAAAGTTGATGAGGATTTTCATAACAAAGAATTAGAGTTAGAGAATTATAATTGGTTAATTAATGACCCTCTTGGTAATAATGGGATTAAGGCCTATCTCTTCGATTCATCTCTTGAATTCCTTAATAGAACTCTGGACAAGTATTCAGAGGTACTTGGGTTTAGAATAGAGTTCAATATAGACCTGGGAACTGCAAGAAAAGATTTTGTTACTCTAATAGAAAGGGATGGGATGATTATGGATTATGATGAACTTTCGGGAGGTGAAAAGACCCTATGCAATTTCTCTATGGCTTTAGCTATGCATGAGGCTTTAACTGCTAGTAAAGGGGTAAATATTATATTGTTCGATGAAGTATTCGAATCCCTAAGTTCGGATAATGTAGAATTAGTTACTTCTTTAATACGCAAATATTCAGAGGGAAAAACTGTATTTGTGATTACTCATCTTGAGGGAGTGGTATTCAGTCATTCTAAAATATTACAAGTAACAAAAGAAAAAGGGCTATCATACTATAAATACTTGTAAACCAAATTTACAGGCATGAAAAAGTATGATAACATCCCAGGATTCCCAGGTTATTACATAAGTAAGAGAGGGCACCTTTGGTCTAGATATTCCAAGGGAGTTCTCTCTACTGTGTGGATTAAAAAGAAATTTTATTTGAGTTCTACCAATGGTAGGTATAAAACTTCAATAGTTCATGAAACTTTAGGAAAGATTAAAATGAATCGGTATAGATTAGTAGCTTTAGCCTATATCCCAAATCCTAATGGTAACCCAGAAGTTTGTCATATAGATAGTAACCCAACTAATGATTATTACAAGAATCTATATTGGGGAACTTATAAAGATAATCATAGGGATATGAGAGAAGCTGGCAATTTTTATAGCCCTTTTATAGAGAATAATCCCAATAAGGGTAAAAGGGGTTGGCAATTGAATACAAAGTTATCAGAATCAGAGTTTAGGTCAATTATTAAACTAAGGGAAACCGGTTACTCAAATAAAGAGATTATTAAAAAATTGGGCTTAATAGGTATACACTCATCTGGGGTAAGTAGGATTTGGAAGAAATATAAAGAAGGCTATTATAATGAGGTTTTAAAACTATAATGGTATATAAAATACAATACATTATGAACTCTAAGAATAAAGGAAATAGATTCGAAAGAAAGATAGGTGCTTGGTTTACGAAATGGACCGGGTACAAATTTGAAAGAAACAGAGCCGGGAGTGGAGCTTGGCATTCAAACAAGGACTCCACTTCTGATTTAACCTGTACTGATGAAAGGCATGCTCATAGATGTAAGATATCTATTGAATGCAAGAATTATAAAGAGATTAAATTTGAACATCTACTCTTAGGTAATAAGGGATGCGATATATTGAAATTTTGGGAACAAGCTTCTAAGGATGCAAAAAGAGCAAATAAAGTTCCCATACTCTGTATGAGATATAATTCAATGCCCTCAGAAGAATTTTTCTTTGTAGTTGGAAAGGGTCTATCTTCCGTATTCTATAAACCCCTATTCGATAAAGCCAATATTATGGTAATCGATGTACCAAAGATAGATGAGATTCTTTATGTATTCATGGCTAGTGATATACTGAAGAATGTAAACTATAAGTTAGTACATAAACAAGCTAAGTTAATTCTTAAAAATCGGTAACTCATGAAGAAGCATACCCCATACTCATATTGTATATTTTACCTTGAAAGGAAGTACTGTGATAAAATCAATAAAGAACTTAAAGAAAAGGGGTATGACCAAATCAAGGCAATTATTCCTATGGTAAATGTATTAAGAAAAACCACAAAGGGTAAGATGATATTTGAAGAAGTACCAGTATTATTCAATTATGGTTTTATGAGAATGCCAACTAAATTAGCATTCTCAAGGCCTTTTCTTAATAAGTTACGTAGGAATATATCTGGTATCAGAACTTGGTTACGTAATATTGAGACAATGCACCCAAGAAAGAAAAAGGTAAGAATTGACAATGCTGAAGACTTTGATGATTTTTCTTTAGTGGCTACTTGTAGTAGAAAAGAAGTAAGGCGATTTAAACGTATTGCTAGAGAGAACAAGAAGTTTTCGGTAGATGATTTAGTCAATGTAAAACCGGGAGATTACTTAGTATTACGAGGTTATCCCTATGAGGGAGTAGATGCTACAGTATTAGAGGTTGACCATCTTTGTAAAAGAGTAAAAGTCCTTATATACCCAGAAATGGGAAGGATGGAAGTATGGTTACCATTTGACAACGTTATCTATAGTGTATATTTAAACCATGACCCAGATAAGCTTTATGCTAATTCTGGTGAATATGACCCCAATCAGATAACCAATGAAGCAATTGATAGTATAATGAGATATAGAAGAATTTAATGTTATGAACGAAGCTCAACAAAAAGCCTGGAGTTGTTTAATTGATAAAGAACAACAGTCATTATTCCTTCAATTATCCGAAAGTAAATCTTCATGGGAAGCTGGTGAAATTTTAAAGTTATCTCATTACAAGTATCTTGAAATCCGAGAACGGTCAGAAAAATTCTTTAGGCTATTCTCGGATTTTTTTGAGAAACACACTTCTATCTTTCGACCAGATTGTCCCTGTGAGAGAAACTTCCAAGATTATATGGAGGGATGTTTAGAGAAAAGATTAAAGAGAAAAGATGCCAGTATATATACTGGGGACTCTACTCAATTACTCCCAAAAGTAAACTCTAAGAATATAGAGAGGAATATGAGGAGGTTAAAAGAGTCTGACGATGAATGGGATATGGATACTCTAAGATTAATTCTTGAATTTGATAGGTGGAATAATTTTAGAATACTACCCAGGATGCTACAACAGCCTTCTGCATTTAAAAGGAGGTCGAATAAAAAGGATAAGATATACATCAAATATCTCCTTAATAGAATACCCGACTGGATGCACACTAAACTTAAAGAGAGGTTTAGATATAAAGTGAAACCAGGTAAAAAGAAATATTGGGTAGCTCTAATATCTGAGGACTTATATACTGATGGTTATCTACTATTACCTGTGAGGCCACTAGAAGAAGTAGTCAGTGAGTTTAGTAGATTTTATATGTATGTATTTGAAACTAAAGATGATGCTGATACTTTTGGTTTCATGGTATCTAAGTTTATGATTAAAACTGGTACAGTAAAGCTCGGGCAAAAATTCTGGCCAGAGTACAGATGCTGTGTGGAAAGAGCAGTAAACTATAATCAAGTGAACAACATAGAATTCAATATAAAGAAATTAGACATGGCATATAATATCCATACACACAGAAAACCGAAGAAACCTAAATCTACTGCCGTAGAACGGGCAAAAACCTCGGATTTTTATAAAAAGAAATAGAAATATAGTATATAATTCAAATATTATATTTATATTTGCATAGTGAAATTAATGATTAAAATATTAAATATATGGCAAAAAAGAGTAGAAAAGACCTGAAAGCTCCCTCCAAAGAGAAATCGAATTTCCTTGGTGCATCAGGGAGAAACATGACTTACAAGGATCTAAAGAGAAAGGCTATCATACTTGGTATGCCTTTTCCTGATGCTTGCTCTGCTGGAGTATTTGATCTACTTCATTTTATAAATGTTTCAGAAGAAAAACCAGACAGATCCTTAATAGATAAATATGATGATTGGATGGATAAGCAATTAGAGAATATTGGTTATTCAAAGGATGATCCACTAAGGAATTCTCGATTAAGGCTTGGGTTTCTTGGAGAAGAGGGGGAAAATGGGCAAAGAAGAACAAAACGGGTACCAGGGATAAAGAAACCTCGGGAAAAGAAACCTCCAAGAGAAAGAGATGAATTCAATCTTATCAAGGGTACTAAAAAATCTTATGTATTTGAATTGACTGCAAAGGGTTTTGAACTTGATAGGATTATTCGGAGAATGAAGAAAAAATTCCCTGAGGCAAATGAGAAATCGATTAACCTTTGGTATAGAATGGCAAAAAGGAATATCAATGGTAAAACTAAGGGAGGGAAATAACGAACCGATACGACCCGATAGGTATTATATTTGGACTTGGAGACCAGATACCACCAACAAGTATATAACTGAAAAAAGTCTATATAGGAAACACTTAACTGGTATCCCATATTTCACTAGACATCACGTAAAAGTTACTTTAGTTTATCTTTATGGAGTTGATGTTCTTCAATATATCCATATAATATCTGGAAGGAAACTAATAAGGCATGGTATTAAAGAATTATCCGATATGAACGGTACCCGATATAAATGGGGATATACTAAATTTTGGTACAAGGGTAAATTTGTACAAGCGAAGAAATTCATAATACCAGATGAATACCATATTGATAAACACCGACGAAGAAGATTTATGGTTCAAATGCACCGAGTCTTTAAGTCTAAAGGAAAAAAGGCATTCGATGAAAGATACTCAATTAAACTCTATGGACAACGGCAGGGCATATCTACCGAGCATCTCCACGCTAAGAGATTACAGGTCCGTCTTGCTATCTTACAGGATTTACAACAAGCTTCCTCCAGAGGAAAGACATAGGTTCAATATATTTTCCTTACAGTACCCTCCATTGGTAAGCTCATTAGCTTTATATTTGAGAAAGAAAATGAATATCCCAATACAGAAGGTACTATTTATCAAAGCACAAAGAGATATGATTGATATATTTGATGAGGCATCCCTTAAATTTATTGGGTATCTGCCAAAAGAAAGGTTTACCAAGAAGTCTCTTTTATTTCAAGGGTTTATATCATTAGAGAGTATTAAACTTAGAAGTTCTTATGCTTATATAATGACCAACAGGTTGATAGAAAATAAGATATGGGTATACCCAATTCGATTATCAGATAACTATAAAACAATGAAAAAGGGAAAATATCTATCCTATACCGAAGTATTTGGAAAGGTTGGTATTCCTGGAATAACCAAAATTAGATATAGCAATGAACGATAAACTATCAAAGGTGGGTTTAGTAACCCATGGACCTATTAATCCTTTCATAGGTAAGATATTTAAAAAGGTAACTTATGATAAACACCATAAGGAGATTAAATCCGAAGTGGTAACTATAGAATCTCAAATAGAATTGAAAACAACTCTAGATGAGATTAAACAATTTAACAGTGATAACGAAAATCCCGGAAACGGTAATTATCAGAAACTTATAACAGAGTGATATATTTATTAATTTATTAACCAACTTAAACATTACGAAAATGGCTAAGAAGAAAAAAGAAGTGGAACTGAAAGAAGTTTCCAGAACAGAAATCAATGGTGCAATTATCATTAAGTATGAAGATGGCTCAGTAAAAATCATCCCGGCTCCCATTACCCTGACCGCTGAAGAAGCTGAAGACCTCTTTGGTTCTGAATCCGAGGAAGAGGAAGAAGAGGAAGAGGAAGAAGAGGAAGAGGAAGAAGAGGAAGAAGAGGAAGAGGAAGAAGAGGAAGAGGAAGAAGAGGAGGAAGAAGAGGAGGAAGAAGAGGAACTGACCGGTGAGGAACTTGCCGAAATGGACTTCGAAGAACTCGAAGATGTCTGCGATGACAAAGACCTCGAAACTGATCCAGATGATTATGACGAGGACGACATCGAAAAGCTCCGTAAAGCAATTGCTAAGGAACTTGGTCTCAAACTTCCGGCAAAGAAAGAAGCCAAGGGAAAGGGCAAAAAAGGAAAAAAGTAAGAGACTATGAGGGAAGGAAATATTACTGGGAAGGAGACGACCCAAGGGATGACCTTCCCTTTTAAAAACTATTTAGTAACATAACATTAAAAATTAAAAGAAATGGCAACAAAGAAAGCTGACACCAAGAAAAAAGGTGACGAAAAGAAAGACGCTGAAAAGGAAGCAAAACGTAAAGCTCGTCAAGAGGCTCTGAAAAACAGACCTGCTGAACAACGTCCTAACAGTAAGCAAATTGACATTATTGCAATCAACGAAAAATCCAAGGTAATGAACTTTGGTTATGCCGTAAAGAACAAGGAGGGCTATCAGGGAGTAGTAGTTACTTCAGTTTTGGTTACTGAGGGTAAACCGGTATCTACTTCGGTTGCTTTCGTTCCGGGCAATCTTACTGTAAAATCAAAGAAGGGACATGGAGTTATTTGTTCTCCGAAAAACAAGAAGGACAAAAACGAAGAGTCCGAAACAGAAGATTAATTTTTGGCACATCCTAAAAAATCTATCTGCTAAATCAAGTTTAATCTCATAATAAAGAAAAGGTAAACAACCCTACACACTTAGGACGTTGTTCATCGTAAAGCTCATTGCCCGTGAGGGTAGTGGGCTTTAATTTTATTACCTATGGATAAAGAGAAATTAGCAATTCGAAAGAATATTCGAATACTTGCATTAGATAATTTAATAAATACTTATACTGATGCACTAGACGATAAAGAATTAAACCTGGGATCAGATGAAAGGGAACTTGCAATCAATATCATAAACGAGGCAAAGGAAATGCTATCAGAAGAAACCCAGGAGGTATCTAACTCAATAATTCAAAGACCCCAATGGAAGAAATAAGTATAAGAACTCTCTTATCAAGTCTTAAGATGACAGTTAATGATATACAGTTTACTCATTATCAAAAAAGAGTAGCATTCGAAAAGGGTAAGAAAGGAGATTGTCAAAGACACAAGTTAAGGATTGGTTATCTTCAAAGGAAGTTAAAAGGCCTAATGGATAAACTAAACCGAAAACTTAATGGTATTATAATCACTGTCACTTATCAGGTTGGGGATAAAACTTACGAACAAACTTTTACTAATCTTACTCAGCAAGAGGTAGTAGATATATTGCAAATAAGGGCTATTATGGAAAATGCAAGTGTAGAAATCCTAGAAATTAAAGAAATCCCAACCCAAATTAGGGAAGTATAACTATGGTATTATGTAAATCGGAAATTTAATTATTCACCAAATATAAAGAAAATGACTAAGAAAGACAAGAAGAGCAAACCGGAATCTAAGACTCCGGAACTCACCAAGGCAAAGAAAGCTTTAGATGCTTACCTTAAAGAGAACAAGTTGGACCCGACTAAGGATTGGACCAAGGACAAGAAACATGGTAAGAAGGTTACAGAACTTGTAAATAAGCTCAACAAAGAACGGGACAAGGTAGCTGCTGCTTACCCAGAGGGTGACAAGGAGAATACCAAGAAATTGGTAAAACTCAGTAAAGAAAAAGGCAAGAAAGAAGAATCTGAAACCAAAGAGAAGAAGGAAAAGAAATCTGCCGGTAAAACTGCTACTAAATACGATTACCCTCTTATTGATGGTAGAGAAATGACTTCTGCCGAAAAGAAGAAATATCGTATGGAGCAAAGAAAGCTTGCCTCAGGTAAGGCTCCCAAGGAACCGAAGGAAACCAAAGAGAAAAAGGAGAAGAAGGTAAAAGAAAAACCAGCTTCGGAAAAGAAAGAAAAGAAGGCCAAAGATAAAAAGAAGAAAAAGGCCGTAAAAGAAGAGGATTAATCCCTTTTATATAAGTATTCGTTAATAATGAAAAAGGCCTGGCAATATTATTTTGTTCAGGCCTTTTTATTTACTCACAATTAGGTATATGGAACAAGAAGTATATAAACCAAAACTAAGAGTCACTACACTATCAGAGAATGGCACTCCCTTATCTGATAGGCTAGTAGATGCTTATACTGAGATGAACTCGGGTCCAAAGGTACAGCATAAGGGTCCCGTAAGAGTAGAAGTAACTCTCACAAATAAACAAGATATAGATAACTTTAAAGAATACTTAGATAGGCTAACTGGAGTATTACCCGCTAAGGCACCAACTGCTGGTAGAGGAAGACCTGCAGGGACTACAATTAAAAATCTTGAATCACCAAGGGAGGATATTCTTGCAGATGTAGAGAAAATGGTTGAAGAAGGTAAAAGCCAACAAGAGATTATCAAATACCTAAGAGAACTGGGTTTTGTATTTATTCTTACGGAGGACTTTCTTTATCACTTTCCCGGATTTGAGTTCGATAAAAAGGATGTTGGAGAAGCAACCGATAATAAGCAATATCCAAATTCATTCTCCTGGATGGCAAGATGTATCAAACGGGCCAAAGACCCCAAAGCAGATAAATTCGATCCAATGGTTATCTTCGGGTTTAGCATCCTTGGTGGACCATCGAAGAAAATTGTTCCGTATCTTTATAAAGAAAGGAAGAAACCATTAAGGGCTCAAGTTGGTAAGAATGTCATCTCTTTCTCTCAGGCAGAATTCACTAAACTTCCTAAATATATGAGAGAAGACGAACGTATTAAGTTTTCTACAGAACAAAGGCAATTACTTCTCAACCCAGAAAAGAAGCCTTCCAAATTCTTTATGAGATGGGTAGATGATGCGGTATTCCCAGATTCTATCAAGGAAAATATAGAGGAAATCAAGAGCCGCTAACACTTACCTCCGTATTTATAAAAAGAATATATTATATAAAATAATTTTAGTATATTTGCATAAAGAAAAATTTAACTATGGACAAAGAAACAAAAGACATTGTAAAGCTCATTGCTGGTATTCAAATCGAATCTCTCAACTCAATCAAGGAGGATGTCAAAAAGGGCAATAACATTGCCCAAGACCTAATCAAAAAATTCCTTCAGATTGAAGATGACGAGATTATACGGGCATTAGATGAACATCTTGAATTATACGTAGAGATTGAGAATACTCCTCAGTTGATTAATATGTTAAGTGAATACCAAATGCTGGTATGCTCCCATATATTATTCAGGATGGAGGATGAATGGGTACATAACAATTTTCAAGGAGTACTTGGTACTTGGGCAATATTCCAAAAGGCCAATCTCAAATTTCACCCAGAACTAACACTTTTAAAATTTTAAATATATAGACATGGAAAAGAACGAATACTTAGAATCAGTAGAAATGAACACGGGAGTTGAAATGATTCCTTGCGAATCCTCTAATATTGAGGGATATGGGTATGACTCAAAGAAACAACAACTTTGGGTTGCTTTTAAGGGAAATAGGATATATCGATATGATAAGGTACCTTACGAGGTTTGCAATGAATTACACCAAGCAGAATCAAAAGGTAAATACTTGGCAAAGAATATCAAAGATAAGTTTAAAACTACTGGGTATGAACTCCGGAACTAAAATAACTAAGGGTTTATTAATTGCCATAGGAGCAATGCTACTTTACTTAGGGAGTAAGAATAATGCCCCCATAGAGGAAGTGAGCATTGCTCCTTCTCGTTTAGAAAGTCCCTTGACCAGGTTACATTATCTTTCAGATAGCCTGGGAATTAAACCAAGGGAAGAGAAAAAGAAGCAATGGTATAAATATAGGGTAGAAATAGAAACGATTCCAGAAAATCAAATCTATAAGATTGAGAAATCTGGATACCAGCAATATGAAGTTTCTAGATTGGGTGAAACTTATTCTTATGTAACCTACGAATTTATCTCAGACAAGGTAATGACTACTCAAGAAGCTTATGACTTCGTAAATAAACATCCTGAAAGATGTACAAGGGTACCCAATACATCACAAGATAACCTCTACGATAAATATAATGAGGATTACGAAGATTACTTAAATGACCCAGAGGACGAAATTAACTATCCTCCAGAAATCTTCGACTTCCTAGCCGATTAACCTGGGCAAATAGAAAAATAATATAGAAATATTTTTGTATTAAATATATTATTCTTATATTTGCATAGAGAAAAGAAATAAACTTTATTTTATTAACAATTTTAATATAGACGTTATGAAAAAGAATGAAACCAAGGTTACTAACCTCGTTGCAACTAAGGTTGCTGAACAACTTGAAGGAATTAAAAATTCTAAGACTACTAAGGCTTCTGCTCCTAAGGCCAAAAAGACTAAAAAGGAATTGGTAAAAGATGCTCAAGAAGCTGCCACTAAGTTTGCCAATGCTAAATTGGTAGAACTCTCTCCAAAAACCAAAACTTCCAAAAAAGAACAGGTTGTCAAGGAAGTAAAGGAACAACAAAAACCCTCTATCATCGAACAGGTAATCTCCAATCGAGAAGTTAAATACGTATATCCGGAGGATGTAGTTGATACTCTTGCTCGGAAGAAATGGAGACAACAAACCAGAAACGAACTTCATCGATTGGAACTTGCAATGGCTCGTATCAAGGACACCAATTCCAAAGAATTTAAGGCTGCTGCTAAAGCCTATGAGGACTTTAAGAAAAAGGTTCTCAAACCAGAACAAGTTGCATAACCCTTTATTAACCCAGTGCCCGGAATAAATTACCCGGGCACTCTAATTCATACAAAATGGATTACACTATCTTCTCTGATAAGGAGATGCTAAAACAGGATAAAGAGTTAGTCGAATTACATAAACGATGTTGTAAATCTTGGCTAATTCAGCATTCACTTAAGCATTCTAAAATTAAGAAATTCTTTATAGTTTACGATTGGTATATCAATCCCAATAACGTAAGGAATTTCTTTTTCAGGCCTATACACATCTTTATTCAAGCATTGCTTTTAGGTCAACTCGATAATATATCTGATTACATTAACAATAACAAAAATGGAAAACGCAAAAAGAAACGAACCAGAAAAGTATAATGTGCTTTACCTCAAAGGTAAGTATCAGTACAAATCAAAATATCCTCAGATTGATGCTAAACACAAAATTGTTTATGCAGGTCCAGTAGAACCTATGGCACCTATTTGGGATAATCTATCTGACATACTTCGGAAGTCAGAAAGAATTTGTACTGAATCTCGTAGAGAATTAAAGAAGTTAGAGGAACGTTCACAGAACCAATTCTACTTCAAGAAAAATGGTATCACTCACATAATCATATACAGATGTTTGGGACAATAGTAAAAGACCTATATATAGGTAAATCGAAACTGATAATCAAGTGTAATCAAAGAGAATTACCACAAACCACCTTAGTAATGGATGTATTACAACCTACAGGTTTTACTGGTAATATGCCAGATTATGGTACCTATGGTAATTTACTCACTACTGGTGAATTTGAAATAACCCCTATGATGCCTAAGCATAGGCTTTATGTTACGGGCATACCGAAAGGGGCAATCCTTGATAATTTTCGGATTAGAAGGGTTTATTGGTCCTCATACTATGAGGATGATATAAGGGGATATTTATTTCAGATAACAGATGAATATCCTAAGTTAATAATCACAAAGTAAAGTTATATGGAAGCAATAGATTATGTCAAACTATTTAAACTCGACCAAGAGAACTATGATTTTAAAAGGGAAGAGTTTATATCCGAATTAGGTAAAGATTTTCTAGATTATTGCCAAACTACTACTATGGGTATAAATCCAAAGCATGGGTATATCTATTACTATCGGTTTAAGGAAATAATAAAGAATTTCGAAACTAAATTCTGGGCAATCTCGAAACTTAAGGTAGGGGAACCATTTACTCAGAAATTATGGAATGCCTTTTTCGCTACGCAGGTAGTACCTCTGAGGAAAAAATTATTCCCTGAGGTACAAAAGTTAATTGAAGAACAGAAAGGGATTATCCAAAATGACCCAAGGCCTGGCAATCCTTACCGTAGTAAACAAGACAAAAAACCCTCGAATCCTAAAAAGGTAAAATATGGCAAAGGAAATCCTAGACCTTCATGGCAATAAATTTAAGGTAGGGGATTATAAACTTTGCCTTAAAATCCCAACAACGGGGAAAGGTAATTTGATATTCACCAAGGACTTAATCTCTGGTGAACCTTTTAATTTATCAGTGAATAAGAAAAAGTATAGGGGATATTTCTATAACCTATCTTTGAATTTGTATGTAAGATATGATTTAGAGTATAGAGGTTATGATGAAAGTTCCGATATCCGAAAATCTCATTTGTATGTCAGAAAAAGAAAGTAAGATAGTAAGGTTCCCAAGACCCATGGGAACTACAGCTATGGCATTAGAATATCAAAAGAATCCTGATGATAGTCTTTTGATGAAGATACATAATTACATTATCAATCAATGGCTGATGGGTAATGGTGTATTATGTGGTATTACCTATGATATTAATACCTTCTCATACCGTATGGGCATAGATATTAATTACATACGTGTATTTATGAGGGATAGGCTATTAAGCTCTAGAATATGGGATAAAGATAAGGCAGAAGATTTATTGCAAGCTTTAATGGGAGAACAACTAGCATGGGCCTTGGAAGATCGTATGGAGATAGCCCATCAGGTTAACATCTTGAGAGAGTCTCAGGGTGGAAAATATGTACCTTTCATATCTTCTGAATTAGGAAAAGCACTTAAATTAAAACTTGAATCTTCTACTTCACTTCAATCAATTGTACGTAATCTTACTGGAGGGAGCACTACTAATATATTTGCTCAATTTAATCAACAGAACAATGTGACTCAGCAAAATGCTATCACAGTTGAAGAAGCCCGTCAAATTGTATTGGAATCCCAAAGGGTAATGGATAAAACCGAAGAAGCTAAACTGTTAGAGTCAAGATATGACCTCAGTAGTTTACCAGAAGTTGTTGCTACTAAACAAGAGGGAGTAGATACCAGTAAGGAGGGGCTTAACTTGAATAAAGCCGAGCTAATGCAAATCACGGATGACTATAAGGGAGCAATGGCTTCATTTTCAAAGGAACATCATGAATTGAGAAGAGAAATAGAGATGAATATAGATCCAGATGAAGAAGACCCAGAGTTATATCAATATGAAGACTTCGGGGAAGAAGAAAAAGAAGATGGCTCATTTGCATCTCAATTCCTCCGAAATAGTAAGCTCCCATAGTTATATCAGGATATTGCATATTTAAAAAGAAAGAATTATATTTGCATATCAATTTTAATATAGACAAAAATATGAAAAACCTTGAACAACTAATGGGGCATCTTTCCTTTGTAGGAAAGATTTTCTAGACCCAGAGGGAACTAAATCTGGAGGAGTTCCTCATATTCAATTATCTGAATCTATTAAAATAAGGATGTTTGATGACCTTTATCAATTGGATGCTTTTTATTTAGCTGCTAATAATCGGGTACACTTACTTATGACTAATCCTCAAGGAGAAGTAGTAAATGTAACCTTTTCTACTTTTATGAATATTTTTCCTAATACAAAGGAAAGTCCAGAAGAATACATATATGAAGCTTTAAGTCAAATAATCTTGAGGAAAATGGGGATACAGAAAGACTACAAGAAAACTAAGGTTAACAAGATTAATCAAGGTACTTACTTTAAATTAAAACCCACCGATACTGCACCAGTATGGGTAAGAGACCATTTCGATAGAGCTACTCAAACTTATGCCTGTCATAAATATGAAGACTCAAATCATGAGACATTCTTAAAGGGAAATCGAGACATATACATTAACTTTACATTTTAATCACATGAGCTTATTTAAACGAAAAAGATGTTGCCAGGAACTCATTGCTATTAAGGATGGTAACTTGGTATTCAATTTAAACAATCGGCATATTAATACAGTTTATAATACTCTACTAGCAATGATGAGGAGATCTGGAATATTCGATGAAAACTTATATTTTGGCCTATATAAGGAATACCAAAAACATTACGTTGTATATGATGTAGTACCTTCCCTACTACAATATAAGGTACCACTAATATTCTCGGGTAGATTTCCTGGAATCATCTTTGATAACCAGTTTACATTTGAAGAATTAGTACCTAATGCTTTAGTATATCACCAATTGCCAGATAAGTTCAAGTTACCCGAAAACTTAGAGAAAATCCTTTTGGAAGTAAGAAAAAGGGTATCTACTTATATAGACACCGAGGGTATATCGGATAATGACTACAGGGACTTAATTCGAATGAACTTCGTAAAACAGTGGGAAGTATTCAAAAAAGATCCTTCACTTATAGATTGCTATATGGATGCTCAATTGGGCATGCTACATATGTGGGCTAGAGTAGAGAATAAAACTATAGTAAAGAATATAATCGAAAGAACTCAAGATGAACTAGCTCAAGAGTTCTTATCTAAAAACGATGAGTATGGAAAATAAAGAAAAATTTGCCTTTAGAAAGGTACACATGAATCAGGATGTAGAAGTAGAGTTTATCAAACTTCTAACGGAGAATCAAGAAAAGTCAGATGAGAGTTTACTAATGGCTTTTAAGGATAAGATTACTTCGGATAAGGTGACTTGCCATGCTGACATGCTATCAAGAACTTCAAGTCTAATAATCTTTCAAACTTCTAAGTTCAGTAGATTGGCTTTAGAATATAGAGATTATGAGATTTGGGTGTTTAGTAAGGCTAAAACCCTAAACTTGAACAAAGAAGCAAATTGTTTATACGAAACATGGACATTAAATAGATTCCGGATATGATTAAAATGACTATGCTAAATGCCGAAACTATTCAAGATGAATGGTTACATGAGGCCTTAACAAAAGGCTTAAAGGAATGCGTAACTGCTCCAATCCTAACTTTGGACCCAACTAAGCCAGAACCCATAAAAAGAGCCGAAATGATAATCGAGAATTTTTCCAGGGAAAACTGCAAATGTATACCAACTTTAGTAGTACCCGGGAATTTAATTCAAATGCTGCTACCAAAAGATGAAGTACTCATTTCGATTATCTTTCAATACCGAGAAAAGAATACTTACATTCAAGCTGTAATCCAAAAATTACATTATTATGAGCCCGACAACAAAGCGAATATGCAGGATAGCAGTAACACTGAGGCCTGATAAGGTCTATACAATTACTTTGGACCATTGTATAGAGAATCTAGTTCCCCAAAGGTTAACGGGATATCTGATACCTTTAGTCAGATATTATTGGGGATTTGATAAGGGTACTAAACTCGAATATGAAGAGTTCGGGGGATTTACCGAAGAGATAATTCATATTGGGTTTGAGATTTGGAAAGACCTTGGGGATGGAATCCTAGATCTTGATAAGGCTGAATGTTTAACACCCAATGATGAAGCCCTAAAAGACCTTATCAACCAATTGAGAATCTATTATCAATCTCAAGAGTTATCTCAGAAGATTGGGGAATCTCTTAAAAAGATAATCAAAGAGGAATTAGAAAAGAAAAATCATGATTTGAATCGAGTTGGCTATGCTGCTTTATGCTCTTCTGCTCCATATATCCTTGAGGATGCTTGCAATTATGCCAAGAATACCCTGGTTCTCTAAATTTGAAAGGCAGTCTAATCCACTGCCTTTTATAGCGTGTACACATCCTCAGCCACTTTAAAAATAAAAGGGATATATTTTTCTATTAAAATAAAAATGATTATATTTGCATATCAATTTTAATATAGACAAAAATATGAAAACCAACTCAGTAACTTACAATCAAGACGAACAATTAACTAAGGTAGTTCGCAATTTCTTAGACAAGAAATCTACATTCAACTTGGATTCAGACGAAAAGGGAAACCTTTACAATCTTCTCATGGGCCTCTTATCTAATCTAGAGGATAAACATAATCTTTACTGCATTGATATCAATCAATTTAATAAGTATGAGACTACATATTACTCATTCACTTTTGAATCAATGATAACAGTGGGCTCATTCACCCTGAAAAATAAAATTGCCGATGCTGCAATTCGATTCATGAATGATTTTACCGACAATGACGGTATGTTCATATCATTCAATCAACTCGATAGAAACCAATGGATTTTCCAACTAAATTTCTCAATAGCATGACAACTTATAACCCAAGACCTTTAGTTGCTCGTCAACTAGAATTCACTACAGGTACCATCTTTGGTGGTACCTGGTGCAAATATACCATAGACGTAACTTTGCATCAATGTTATATCGAAGTTATCTGGAAGGTAAGACCTTCCCGTTATAATCCTGATTTAGACGGGCGTAAAGAAATCTTTAATACTTTACAGGAGTATCTAGATTGGTTTGCTAATCTTAAGAAAACTTACAAGAAAAGAATAACCCGTAAACAAATGGTATATGCTTCATATAATGAAACTATGCGTACATTTGAATATACACCATATGAGAACTGGGCTACAAGACGTTCAAAGGAGAAACTAAATAAGCCAAATAATGAACCGTTATTGGCCGATGAGTTATACTAATCCCTAAATCCGTTAATATATCCCCAGGGAGTCCAGGTACAAATCCCTATCAAAACCTAGAACCTGGACTCCTTTAAATTTATTTGCATAAAAAATATATTATTCTTATATTTGCATAGAGAAAAGAAATAAACTTTATTTTATTAACAATTTTAATATAGACATTATGAATGATTTAAAAAATTTAAGCGAAATCCGCAACTTGCTTGTTGCCCACCCATTTTTTACTTACGACTACGCTGATGGTCTCTGGATTAACAAGGATTCAAAACATATCTGGGTCTACTCAATTGATCTGGATGATGATCCACTTGCTTCTTATATCTCTGGTTACATAATCGTATATTCTTCTGAGGAAGACTTATTCGAAAATCTAAAGGAAAACATTATCTCCCACATGGATCTAACAAAGGGTGCTGACGACCAATACTATGATTATTCTCCATCACAGGTAGAAGCTATCATATTTGGTATTCCTCAATTAACTCCAGAACATCAGGATTACATAATTACTGGACTCAAAAAACATCTCCGGGAATTCATCCAGGACGAGGAACAAGATGAGGACATGATATCTCAATATACGGCAACATATAATGCTCTCGAAAAATGGGAATCCGACAAAAGAGAAACCCAACTCTTTGATTCCCTGGCTGCATCAGAACTTATTAGACAACTTAATAAATAATCACTATGGTAAACTTATATAAACTCTTAAACGTATTGGAACAGGGCATGTCCTTGTTCCAACTCAATAAATGGAAAACCGAAGGCATCTGGTATCCTATTACTCAATACAAAAAGGAATCAGACGAAATTCAGGTAGTAACCAATTTATTTATTCCGGAACAAAAGGAATATCACATTCAACTTTCTGGAAATTATCCCGAAGAATCAGAAGCCTGGGACAAGTTTCTAGAGGAAAACCAATGGAAAATCTACCCATTACTTGCAAACATAATGCAAGTCTTCTTGCCCACAGGGAACTATCAATTATTCTATACTCAATATCCACAAGGATTCATATCCATAATCGCTAAGCCCCATGATAAGTAAAGAACTCAAATCACAAATAAATATTCTCAGGGAAACTAACCCAGAATATATTCAGACCCTAAAGGATTCCATTACGGAATCCTATAAGGCAAAACTTCAGTCAATCAAACCAAGTTCTACCGAAGAAGAGGAACAACTTAATATCGAACTCAAGGACATAGTATTAAACATGCTATTTGGACCTTTCTATAACTATTTCGTATCAGAATACGTAGTATCAGATACTATATGGGAAGAACAAGATCAACTAATCGAGGACTTATATTATTACTTCAAATCATGACACCATATATTCAACAACAACTTAAAAAGCTATGCGATAATCCAAATTGGTATGACGATATGCTCATCTCATGGGATAAAAACCCAAGAAATCAAAGGGAAGCTATCTATAACTACCTTTCTCATGTACAACTAAATGGGTTACTAGAAAACACTCAGATAGTTTTTACATTCATAGATGGCGACATGAAACCAGCTTTCTATTTCGAAATTCCCAGAGATACCAATCGATATCTTATACTGGGAATCCTCGATGAAGCAGGTTATTCTCATTGCTGCCTATTAGTCCAACCAAAACAAATGTTTAACCCTCAACTCAATTAACATCATGGAACCAATCGTAACAATAAACAACTACCCAATCGGATGGGAATGGCTAGACAACGTACCTTTAGAGGACTTTAACTGGCTCATAGAGATATTTGCTACAATGACCGATAATACAGATACCTATGACTTTGTATTTTATGAAGATTCAGAAACCTTACCAGGACATCTGAAGAGGATATGCTCAGTAGACAAGATATACTTAGCCAACTTCCTAAATGAAGACCAGGGCTACGAATCAGGTATATCCATGTACGGTCACTACATAGCATGCAAATGCCTTGACATATCCTCAGAAGAGGAATATATGAATCAATTAACCGATATAAGAATCCTAACTAACGAACTAGAGCCATGCTAACATCAGGTAAATTCTTAGTATCATTCGAAGTCCCGGGACCATTACCTGGGACTACTGAAGGCTTCTGCGAAGAAATGAACGTAGTGTACAGAACTGAGGAACTTAATACCTACCTCCGCTACCCCAAACAACAAATAAACCCATGGCATAAACACAGTACCTATATAAGGCTAAAGCTAAGAGATATACTACAAATACCCCTAACAGATATAACCATAATCGATATAATATCACTACCATGAACATCCTCTATCACATAATCCGAATAATCCTATCCGTAGGAACTATCCTCATCCTAATACGAAATGAGGATATCTACCAAGCCCACAAGCATACCCACCCAACAAACAAAATAAGATATATCATCTCACAGCTACTAACCCTAATAATATACACCATAGCCCTGATAACATTACCCCACATATCAAGGTACCTGGAATAAATACCGGGTACCTCCCACACTCCCCAACACAAAAAATAAAACAAAATCATACTAACGCTAACTATGTTACATAATACCTAATTAAGGTACATAATATAATACCTATCCCATCTATAACCAATATACCATCTACTAATATAATAATACTCTAATACATATATCAAGGTACCTCGCCGGGGGTATTTGCCTTTGGTGAACCAGGTATGGGTACCTACCCAGTACTATACAACTACACTATAGCCACTATACTATATAGCTCTCTAGCTCTACTACCCCACACTTTAAAGGCAATCACAAAAAGGCTAAAAAGGTACACAAAATCCGACCATTAGGGGCCCCTAATTTGCCTTATCCGAATTACCTTACCAAGCACTATTATATAATACATACTAATTAAAAATTCAAGGTAATATGAAACACAGAACCCACAAAGATTTCCCATCTTACCGATTCTATTCAGATGGTAGGATAATGAACAAAACAACCAACCATTTCATCAAGGTAAAGAGACATATGAAACTGATTGATGCTAAAGGTAAACGTAGAAGCATTACCGTTCAGAAATACTTTGCTCAGTTATTTCCTAACTTATATGCTTGGGAAGATCTAAGAGGTAAACCTAAACCTACCTATACCCCTATTAAGGTTAGTGATAGGAAACGTAGGAAATATAATCCTAAGTTCATTAAGGCTCTTCAGCAAGAGGCAAATTATAAAACTTGGGATGAATTATGTAAGGCCTATAATATACCGATGGGTAGTATAGGTTATTTATTAAAGAAAGGTAAGGATAACCCCAATGGTCAGGTAATAATTAATATTGAAAAGGTAATTATAAAGGGATAGGTAATAATGTCCTAGAGCTTTATGCAGTAATTTGCTTAGTATTTATATTAGCATTATTTGTAAAGCTCTAGGACAATTTTGTGATTAGGCAATCTCCATTAATGGCCCCTGGGATAAATAACCTTTAGGTACCCCAGCAATATTTGCATATATAATATATTATTCTTATATTTGCATAGAGAAAATAAATAGTATTAATCATTTAAAAATATACCGATATGAAAACATCTCAAGCATCCTTCAGACAGAAAAACCCACAGGTAATCATTAATTCATTGCTAGCTTATCTTTGTACTCATGACTCATATTATCCTTGGTATCAGTACATTGCTAATACTTATGATAATTCTATCACTGGCTTTCACTATGATGAGACCGATTACTTCGAACACCTAACTAACCTAATCCAAGATTTTAAGGTAACCGAAATCCTGGTATACTATAATACCGACGATGAATTCTTTACCTTCAATTCTCTCGAAGAGGAACCTATGGCTGATACCGATACTGCCGAGGATACCTATAAGGCCTATGATATTACCTTCTACCTATTCAAGGATTAACTACATTGCCCCAGGCCTAACTAAGGTACCTGGGTTTTTACTTACGCTAACTTAGTAAGCCCTTATAGGCTAATCTATGAAACCCATTTCCCCATAGGCTTACCATAGTCCATATATGGCCTTATTGAAATAGGACCAAGGGGTTTTATAGAGGGATATATCCCAAGGGCCTTAATTCTTTATCACCTTAGTCCATTAATGGCCTTATCAATATACAGGTATATAACACACTTCCTAGAGGACAGGCATAGGCCATATAGGAATATCCTTATACATATCATATATGCCCACTACAAGGCGTGCGAAGATTCTCCTTGTGAACCCCCAAAATTAAGTGCAAAAATTAAGTCCTTTTTAGGGTGCAATAAATTTTTGAATTTATAGATTTTTCACAAAAATAATTTTGAAAATAAAAATATTCATTTTCTCAAAAAATTTTCTTGAAAATGTTTGTAGATTAAAATAAAGTTTGTATCTTTGCAATGTGAGAAAAACAAAAAGATATTTGAAAGATTTTATTTAAAACTTTTTAAGAAAATAATTCTCTAAAAATTTTGTAGATTAAAAAATAGTTCTTATATTTGCAATACAGAAACGAAATAAATAATACCTTATTAGGATAGTTTAAAAAATCTTGAAAGTCTATTTGAAAAGGTAATAAAAATAATAAATAATAAAACTTTCAAGCAATTTAATTATGAAAAATCAAATTAACAAAGTGAGTATAGAAAAAGCAAGTGTAAACAGTAAAGCAAATAGTTTAATAGCTTTAGATGTTTTAAAATTAGTCAAAGAAAAAAATCAAGGACTTTTTAAAACCGCTTTAGGGACAAAAACAGAGATTTATAAAAAAGAATTGTTTTTAGGAGCAAACGAAAAGCAAATAAAATCTTTGAGAAAAAAGTTTAGAAATGTTACTTTCAATTTTCTTTCAACTATCGCAACGAATGCAGATAAAAAACTAATTGAGGGCTTTATAGACTTTTATAAACAAGTCTATGTTTTAAATGATTTTTCTTTTTCTTCGATTGCAAGCGAAAACACAAAAGAAGAAAAGAAAGAGATATTAATAAAAGGGCTTGAGATTGTAAAAAAATCTTTGAAGTAAAACAAAATTAAAGTAGGGGAAATATTTCCCCTATTAACTAAAATAAATCATTTATAAAGATATGGTAGTATTTACACAATATTTAATTATTAATATAGCATTGTTTGTAATTATAGCTTATTTAGTTATTCAATGCTATAAAGATATAAAAGAAATTTTAAAAGACGATAACGAAACTTTTGAGGACTAAAAGAAAGCAAAGGGATAAATAAAAATGTTTGTCCCTTACTTTTTATTTTCAAATGTTAAATTTAACGTAACCGTACTCCCCTTTTAGTACCACAACTTTCGAAGCCCTCACATTAAGGAGTACCTTGAAGGCAAATACATATTTTTAGTACCACCAAAATTTACCTTCTCGTGATAAAGGTTTGCCAAGCCTTCCCAGCCAGTTTTTAGTACCACAACTTTTTGACATCTCGTATTAGAGGCATACCCAGATATCCAACACCACACACAAAGAAGCCAGAGACCTAATCCCTGGCATCAATCCCTATAAAAGGATATCCTATCAATTCTTACCATACTCTTCCTTAATCCTTTCCAAATCCCTTAAAGCCAATTTCAAAACCCTAATTCTATATGGGATATATTTCTTATAGGTAGGAAACCAATACCCAAATATACGATTCTCTCTATCAATCTTATCTATGGGAGTCTTCATCCATCGATTACCTCTTATAGTATGATACTCTCCATAACCTATGTGACTAAATCCTGAAGAAAACCAGAGATGGGTGATACCAAACCTTTCAGGTTGGAACCAGGGTTTAATTACACTATGCCAGAGTTCATGATTCTGATTATCGAATATCCTACACATCCCTAAGTTAGTTTCTGCATGTCTTAGGAAATCAATTACCTTGATTATCTCATACTTCACTTTCTCATAATTTTCGAATATCCTCATCTCTATGGTGAAGTTATTCTTTGCTTTTTCATCTATATTGCTCATGTATACTTGAAATTATTATATAATATAATAGCACCCTCTATTATCCTATGGGTATTGGATTACAATATCAAAGTTCTTTCTATAAACCAAAAACTTATAAAGATATGGAAGAAACATTATTCAAACTAGCACGTGCAATTACAGATACAGGTACAGATACTGTATCTTCAGAGGGTGGTACTATAACCTACCGTATCACTTCCCTCAAAAGGAAACTGGTAAATGGCAAAGTAGTTTCAACCTCTACACCCTCTTGTACTTTGAGCTCAGCCTCCGTAAGTTGGGCTATTTGGGGAGGAGTTACCGTTGGAGATGGTTACTTAGATGTAAAAATTAACTATTCAAAAAATACTGGGTCCTCAAGGTCTACTACTCTGACATTTGCCCAAAATGGGTCTAATAACAAAATCAATCTCACAGTAACTCAAGAACCTGGTGTAACCTATAGTGGATACATAAAAATGGTTTCAAACACATTGCCTTTAGGTAGTGATAAATATAATACTGCTCAAATCCTTGTGATGGCCTATTTAAAGGGTAGTGATGGGTCTAAAAAGCCAGAAACTCCCCATGTGGGTAATGCTCCCGATTGGTGCTCAGTATCCGTTGCCCCAGTGGGTACTCTTGAGAACCATTACATGTTATCCCTGACCGCTTTATCGAGTAATCAAACTGGAGCTAACCGTTCAGGGCATATCTTCTTAACCTGTGGGGATGCTAACCTTAGTATACCAGTTACTCAGAAGCCACAAGGGGCTTCAACATTCACTCTCTCTGGATTGCCCATAGATACAGGCTACTATCTCTTTGGCAAGGGAGCTAGGCCACAGAATACATCACCTTCAGATCAGGTGTATATACAGGGTCTCTCAGCAACTGGTACTACTACTATGAAGATTCCATTCTATGCCAATGACTCAGAACCTGGTTCTCGAATAGAATGTACTACTGGAGATAAAGTAGCTGTATATACTAAATCAGGTACTACCTGGATATCAAAGGGGTCATTTATAGTACCAAGTGCAGGAGGAACAGTATCAATCTAAAAACATTATACATTATGGAAAATAAAGTTCTTAAATTAGGGGGGGGGAGATCCACCAAAGATGTATATGCAGAAATAAGAAAGGGAAACTCTGAGAGATGGACAATACAATCTCAAAAGAGTAAGTATGTAAATGGCAAATTGTCCGGGGTTATTGGAGTTGGTTATTCTGCTAGCATCAATACCCCGGACTATGTTCTGGAGGAAGACAAGAGTAACAATAGTATTCAGATTACTGCACACGCACACGGTACTTCTGGGCTTTGTATACTTACACAAAATGAATCTGGTAATAAAATAAATCTACACCTTACTACTCCCGAAGAAAAAGAATATTGGGAAATACGTTTTAATCCTATAACCATCAATGGAGTAGACACGAGTGCTTTTTTTAAGGTTACTACCAATATTAGTGGCGAAGGTGGACCTATGGCTGATGGTAACAGAAATAAGAATTGGATAGTAAATCAAAATAGATATGCTATTAATGTCTATATTGCTAACCTGTACCCGAGAAATATCGAAATGTTGTCTTGGTCCTGCCTCGATAAGAATGGTAATGCTTTTAGTCCTAACTACAATTTACCAAGTAATTCATACTTTACAACAAAAACAACTGGATTGGGTTCCTATACTCTTACAAAAGTTTCAACTCCCTCTGCTAGCAGTGATACTCCTATACTCTCCAGTAGGTTTAACCCCACTAAAAAATATCCATTAGATTTGAATTTTTATTGGGTAGCTCCAACTTAATACCCGTATTAAGATAATATCCCAATTATAAAAGCAATTACCCAGAATATAAGAGCCAGTGTATATGCAACAGAATATCTATGCCAGGGATACCAGCAGGTAATATAAGAATCTACTTTTAGTATTTCTGGATGTTCTTCCTCGTATTTTTTATCCTCTTCTCTAGAACTGTATTTATGAAATACATAGAAAGGTAAGAATACGAGGAAGATTATTAGAGCAACTGGGAACAAGAGTAGGAGAAGAATCTCCCACCCTTGCATTGATGACCCAGCATAATTACCATCTCTGTCAAAAAAGTATCTCATAGTAATTTGTATTTTATGTATCTGATTAATAGATAAATTGGAAATAGAGGTAATACTATCCATACCGAGATGAATAAAACGAGAGAGTGTATTTTGTGAGTATAGGGTAAATAATCCAAGCAAGCCCTTACAAAAAATACCGTGAATGGCAAACATACCAAGTAAATTATCGCTAATACCGTAGTCATTGTTCTTTGAGGTATTTGTTAATAATCTTGGTAAGCTTCTTATCAAATTCAATCATCATATCGAAAGCTTTCGAATCTTTCATACTTCTCATCCCTTTATCAAGTAATTCTATGTTTCTCTTAATTGAGAAATAGGCCTTATATGCAAGGAATACTCTTTCATTTTCTTCGGTAAGCGGACGAACTTCTCCCTTTTGCCCATCCAATCTTGGGTATGTATCATCAGGACCCAAGGTTCTTGCAACTTTTACTCGGTTACTGAGCATTGCGAATCCACCTTTTTTATCAATAGATTCCACTGTAACTTTCTCAATGATGTGTCTTCCAGATAAGGTGAAGAGAACCTCATCCCCCTCTTTAAGCTTTTTGATTTCTTTCTTTTCTTTTTTCATATCTTTATTTATTAAGAATTTTTCTTTATGCAAATATACGAAATTATTTCTTATTTATTGCATTATCAATCATATTTTTAATAAATTCATAGGCATTGCCTCGGTAATCTTCTAGCATTTTGTATTCCTGTGGAGATAGAATTACTCCGTTTACTTTAAAAAGCTTTCTTAGATGTTCTGGTATAGTGCCTTGGTGAGTGATGTTATTATAACGGATAATGAAAAGCTTCTCTCGATCTTCATCAATAACTCCCAGAGTGTTTACTGGTTGGAGTTTAGTTTGGTAAATACCACCAAAAGCCGAGGGCACCATTAAAATATTTCCGGGAATTTTAGTTACCCAGTGAGAATAATCTGGAGTAATTACCGCAATTTTACCCTCTTTCTCAAGCTCTTTATCATAAGCTAATCGATTAGACCAAAAAGCACATTGAAAACAAATTTGTTTTCTTGCCATAAGTTGAGGGATTTCCCGAGTTTCATCAAATTCCTCTAAATTAATTGGCTTGCCACATATCTGGCACTCATTTTTCTTGTCCATATTGCATTATTTTATAAGTTATATATGATAATAGAACCTCGAAACATATTGAAAATGGGTTATAAGCAATACTTTTGTTACTAAAATTGAACCATTAAAACTGATAAGTTATGGATAAACTAACAAATGAAATGATTAAAGACCTTGCTATTCGCTTAGGTTTAGAACCTGCCCTATTGAAAGCTGTCCAATTGGTGGAAGCTGCCGGTAGAGACGGGTTTTTAGCTGACGGTAGGCCTCAAATTCTCTTTGAGGGTCACATTATGTACAAAGAAGTACATAAGAAATTCCCTGACAGAGATTTAGCTTACCTTTGTAAGAGATATTCTACGATTTTCTTCCCTAAATGGGATAAATCGAAGTATTTGGGAGGTGTACACGAGTATAAGAGACTCGAATTAGCCAAAGAAATTGATGAGGAATGTGCATTGAAGTCTGCAAGTTGGGGAATTGGACAAATAATGGGCTTCAATTTTTCTTACTGCGAGTGTAAAGATGTATTCGAATTCGTACACAAGATGTCAGAATCACCAGCTAGTCAATTAGACTTATGGTTTAAATTCTTTAAAAACTATGGAAACTGTTTGGAATATATCCGAACAAAAGATTGGAAAGCTTTTACGAGAGTATACAATGGTCTTGGTCAGGTAGATGTATACTCTCAAAAGTTAGAGAATGCTTATAATAACTTTAAAGATAAGATTTAAGTATTCTATATATTGAACTTGGGCTTATATTGAAGAGAGTAGATAATTCTCGAATTGACTTAGATGGGTGTCTAGATTTATACCTACATACCCGATTCTTTAATCTATTCGAGAATTTACTACCTTTCTTAGCTCTACCATCTCTAACTTTTTGGCTTATGTTTTCTTGTACTGTACCCCAATAAAGATTATCTACATCATTATTCAGAGGATTATTATCCTTATGACATACACAAGGTTTATTCTCTGGGTTAGGTATATAGGTTAATGCTACCAATCTAGATACCTTTAAAGAACGAGTATAACCAGGTATACTAATAGATACTTTTGCTATTGGGTAATTTTCGGTTTTATACTTAATGTAAATAGGCAATAATTTAGGTTTACCATTACGTTTTTGGTAAATCTCCCCATTACGTTTAGTATAAACATCTAATCTATATACTTCACCTTTACGAGTAACATGTATATAAGGTAAGTTTGGTATATTTGGTTTCATAAGCTTAAGAGTTTTATTTTATAATAGTTAGAACCCTCTTAATAAAACAAGTTATGAAAAGATGTCATTTTAACAGCTGGGTAGCAAAGGTATTCCTTTTCCCCAGTTACAAGGCAATAACCATGTTGTACAACTCTTTTTTCAAGCATAGAGTAGAGGAGTGTAAACCGGATGATATCAACCATGAGAGAATCCATCAGGTACAACAGATTGAGTGTAGTATAGTCGGTTTGATACTTGGTATCATACTCTGGGTATTATTCGATATATCCTTCTGGTGGGTAGTAGTTCTCTGTTTTGGTCTCTTCTACCTTTGGTATATTATCGAATATCTTCTCATTCTGTGTTTTGCCAAATGGGATAAACAGAATGAAAGGTATCATGATGTAAGTTTTGAAGAAGAAGCTCACAATAATGATAAAAATCTAAGTTATTTGGAAGACCGTAAACCATTTGCTTGGATTAAATATATCAAATTGAGAAGTTACAAGAAATGAAAAAGTTAAGGGTATTGGGAGTGTGCGCTGGACAGGGTGCACTCCTGTTCCCTTTTAGGGAAAATTTGCTAGGGAATATAGAAATAAGAGGAGTTTTTCATACAAATTGCGAAAGTCAATGGAAGTTAAATTTTGGTGATATACCATTCTATAAGGGCTTTTGTTTACAAGAGTTCGATGAGAAAGTAGATATAATTATATCAAGCCCGGATTGTGGCTCATCTTCAGTAATGAGGCTGTCTAAAGTAAAAGAATTGGGCAATCCAAAAGATAATCGTAGTCTCAATCTAGTAATTGCATCAATACTCGAGTATAAACCCAAGATATTTCTTGTAGAAAATCTACCAAGACTGCTATCCTTGCTTCCCAAGAATTTTTTTGAGGAAACCTTTAAGGACTATAAACTTATTTTTCACGAAAGGTCAGTTTCTGATTATGGAAATTCTCAGATATCTAGGAAGCGTTTAGTTATCATTGGAGTACATAAAAAGACCGGTAAGAAATACTTGAATGCTTTTAATGAAGTATTTCAAGTAAAAAACCCAACAATTACTAGAAATCTACTTAAACCCCTCACGTTTTCTTCAGAAGATGATACCAATCAAATCCCTTGGATTAGTAAAACTCTGGCAATGTATGATTATCGAAAATTGCCTGAGAAAAAGAATCTAACTGTAGCAAAGATACATCGACTTTGGGTTAGAGATTTCAAAGATGAAAAGAAATGGCCTATCAAAACGGCAAAGATGAGTACTCTCCCGGGAGTATATCGATTGGAGTATGATAAACCTCCACTAACCTTAAGACCTGCAGATAGGCAATTCAGACCAGATGGTTATCCTTTGGGGGTTGAGGATTTTAAGGCAATCATGGGATTCCCAAAGAAATTCAGAATTTACCTTCATGAAAACCAGGGTACCTCTGAAAAGGATTTTAAGGATCACCATTATTGGCTTAACAAGGCAAGATACACAATTGCCAAGGGCTCGGTTTATGAAGTAGGGATTTGGTTCAAAAAATGCCTCAAAAAGGCAAATATCTAAGAACCTTGAGTTTCAGCTTTATATATAAAGTCTTATATATAAGTTTCTGGGGTGCCTTGAAATATATAGATATATAGTATACTACGTATATATATCTATATATTTATCTGCGTATATATAGCTATTCATATATCATATCGTAAGTAGTATATTTGGATATTATCTCACTTCGTTCGATAAAGGTAATCGCTAAGCGATTACCGAATAGATAGTATCATTAAAGCGTGCGACTATTTCAATTTGAAAACTTAATACACCGAATTATGAGAATGATTAATGTAAAGTACCAAATTACCGAATTGAACATTAACAACATTATTAAGTTCTTTCGGATTATTTATCGGAATTTACCTTCGATACGTTTTGAGATTATTGAAACCAAAAGTACTTTTCAATTCAAGTTCCACATCATTAAGTCAAACTTAAGTCCAGTAGAACGTTATTGGTTGAAGAGTAAGATTAAGAAATTCATCAAGTATGAAGACATTTAAGAGGGCCTTGTTTATTGTACTTCTAGGATTTACTATTTACCTTTGCTTCAGGAATTATAAACTTTCTCGAGAAGTTGATTTCCTGGAACTAGCGGTCAATGAAATCCCAGATACAGTATACAAAGACAAACCTTTCAAACCAGAGAAGAAGTATTCTAAAGAAATTGAACCAGGTAAAATCTTAGTTTACGATAATAGTTACGATAATAGGCAGCCAACTCTCTTTCCTGATTCCATGCTAAGGCAGCCAGCTATCAGTAAACAAGATTCCCTGGTTCAAATTGTTTTGAAGAAAGATAAGTTGAATTTGAGTTTATTCAATCAACAGACTGGAACTTATTCAACTAAGCTGTTCAAAATTGACTTAGATAAGTACAACTATAACTGGTATGAAGGTCAATTAACTCGGAAGAAAGTTGCAAGGTTATTACTTAGTCCATACGTTTATGGCAAATATAGACCTTTCAATAATCTATTCGATATGGGAGCTGGTCTTTCAATCAAGACTAAGAGATTTAATTACAAATTCGGAGTCAATACCTTTTACTATCCGAAGGTAAAATCTGGGATAGGTACTGACATCGAATTTCAAATAATATATAACTTTTAGATATGGCAAAGACTATCTCAGAAACTAGAACTACTTTAACTCGAGAAGAGTTATCAAATCTCTCAAGGGTTACAGTAGATGTTTTCTTTTTCAGTCTTTTCTGTTATGTGATACATCCAGTAAGGGGAAAGGTAAGGTTCGAACTTTACCCATTTCAAAAATCGGTTTTGTATAATTTTATTGCTCAACGTTTCAATATCATTTTGAAATTTCGTCAGGCAGGTATTACAGAATTGATTTCTATGTACTGTCTTTGGTTGGCGATGTACCATCCCAACAAAAAGATAAACATTATTTCTATCAAGGATACCACTGCTAAAAAAGTACTTAAGAAGATTAAGTTCATGTACAAAAATCTACCCTGGTACCTTCAAACTCCCATTATAAACGGTAGGGCTGGTGAATACGGATCAGCATCCATGATAGAATTTGATAACGGGTCTTTTATTGAATCAATTCCGACATCATCCGAAGCCGGTCGTTCGGAATCTCTTTCCCTTTTGGTAATTGACGAGGCAGCAGTAGTTAGATGGGCTGCTCAAATTTGGGCTGCTGCTTTTCCTACTCTTTCCACTGGTGGAGCTGCCATCGTCAATTCCACTCCTTATGGAGTTGGTAACTTTTATCATTCAACTTGGGTAGATGCCATTGCTGGAGGTAACCCCTTCAATCCCATTCGATTATACTGGCAGATGCACCCGGAACGAGATATAAATTGGTATAACCAAATGTCTTCTGCTTTGGGTGCAAAACGAACAGCACAAGAAATAGACGGTGACTTCTTGTCATCAGGTAATACAGTCTTCGATTTAGCTGATATTAAGGCTATCGAAGACTGCCTTAGTGATTATCCAGTAATAAAGAAAAGATTCAATGGTCAATACAGGCAATTCTGTGAACCAGAATCTGACAAAGAATATTTCATTGGTGCTGACGTTGCAACTGGTAGAGCTTCTGACTATTCCTCATTCACTTGTATGGATAAGCTAGGAGAAGAACAAGCAATATATAAGGGAAGAATGGCAGTAGGGGCTTATGCTAAATTACTTGGAGATACCGGGCAATTGTATAATTGGGCTACTATAGCTCCGGAATCTAATGATGTGGGTTTAGCAGTAACCTCTAAACTTCAAGATGAAGGTTATCCAAAGCTGTACTACTACCAAAAAATGCTTAAGAAAAAGGGAAAGAGTAGACCAGAAATGGACCAATCTCCTGGTTGGTTAACTACACAAAAGAATCGTTCAGTGATAATAGAAAACTTAGAAGAAGATATCAGAAATGATAACGTAATCATAAAGGACCAATTTTTTGTTCAGGAAGCTTATACTTTCATCTATGATGGTTTAGGTAGGCCTGTTGCAATGGGTAAACATAGAGCAAATAATTCTGCTGTTGATGTAGACCTTGAAGGAGACGTATACTCAGATGATGATATATTTGGAAAAGCAATATGCAATCACATAAGGAAAGGAAAAACTAACGTAATCGTACAACCAAGATGAAAAAGTACTTCAATTTTAATTGGGTTTGGGGACGTAAGAAGGACCCTCCCAAAGATGGTACCTCCTCTAATAAAGAGCAAAAGCCTACCACTCCAATGTCACCTGGTAGAGTTTCAGTTGACGATGATAGCAATAACTTAATCACATCATTACAGGGGTTGACTAAATTAGTCGAGCCCTCTTTTCGTGTTGATGTAATACCTTTAATCCGAGATTTATATAAAGTAAATCCGGATATGGGCATTGCATTGCAAGATATGTTTAAGTTAGCTAACACCAGTCATACAGTAACCTTTCCAAACAATACCGATGAAGAGGCTTCTAAGATGAGAGACCATCTTAAAAAAGCAACCAAAGGATGGACCAGATATACTGCCGGTATAGATGGTTTAGTTAACAAAATGATTGTTCAACTTCTTGTAAGTGGAGCAATATCTGTAGAGGGAGTTCCCAATGATAAACTAGATGGTTTGGCTACGGTATTATTCCTTAAACCAGAATATATCAAGTTTAAACGTGAATTAAATGGGGTGTATCATCCTTATCAAAAGAATCATAATTACTGGAACAAGCAACAAGATTACATTAAGCTTAACCCAGAAACTTATTTCTATATTGGTATGTTCAATGATACAGATGAACCATATGGAGTTCCCCCCTTTATGCCTGCCTTAGATTCTCTCAAGGGTCAAAATGATATGAAGATTAATTTCAAACATATCATGGAGATTTGTGGTATGGTGGGTTTTCTTGAAGCTAAAATGCAGAAATCCCCTCAAAGGGCTAACGAAAGTATAAATGCCTACGAATCTAGACTAAACCGAGAGCTCAATCTTTTAAAACGTAATGTTAAGGATGGCATGAAGGATGGGGTTGTTGCGGGTTATATTGATGACCACGAATTTAAACTCAACTCTACTACCAAAGAACTTGGTAATATCGAAAAGCCTTGGAATATGAATCAACAATCCGTGGCTAATGGTTTGGGAGTTAATGGCTCTATCATTGGAGTATCTGCTACTACTGGTGAAGGGGCAACGGGTATAATGCTGTCTAAGATGATTAGCCAGTTAAAAAATATCCAAATGCTCGTAGCTTATGTATTAGATCGACTTTATTCTCTAGAACTGCGTCTGGCAGGATTTAATAATAAGGGAATGAAGATTGATTGGGGAACTTCTACAGTTTCTGATGAGGTTAAAATCCAACAGGGTCTTCAGTATAAGATACAGAACCTTGACTTACTGTATAAGGCTGGTATTATTAGCCAAGAACAGTATGCTTGGGCAATGGGCTATGATTCCCCGGATGAGAAAGAACCAAGAGTTTCATTGGAAGATCAATTTGCTAAAGGTGGTAATTCAGATCCTCAAGAGGGAACTAAAAAGAAACAAAGGCAGGATGATAAAAATCAATCTGCTCGTAGGTCAAGAGATAAGAATAACCCGGCTCCTTCTCGAGGAGACCAAAATACTAAACCAAGATGAGTAAATTTACAAAGAAAAACAAAGAGCATCTTGATTCTATGGTGATAGGTCAAGGCCATACCATTATGGCTGGTTATATACCAGAAGCAGTGGGAGCCCAGACTTTCTCAGAGAATTACTATAAATGGAAGAATCCTACACCGGACTCCATTGCTCAATTTGGATTTTGGGGAGGGGATATAGATTATAATACCTATTACCCTAACCTGGATAAATCAGAATTAACTCCTAAAGATGAAGAGTTTATTGAACCTATGTTCAGATTACTTTCGGAAACGATTGTATCTAAGAATTGGAACCCTACAGACTTTGGTCAAAATGGAGTATTGAAAGCTTCTATGAAAATGTTACTTGGTCAAACAGTAAACTGTGACCATGAAACTAACATAGGTAATGCTATCGGTGCTGTATCTCAGGTAATGTGGCAAGAGTCTTACAAAGATGGAAGCTTCACTATACCTGCAGGTATCAACGGTATTCTGAAAATTGATGGTAAAGCCAATCCAAGGATTGCTAGAGGTATACTTATGGAACCACCATCAATTCACAGTAACTCTGTCACAGTACAATTCAAGTGGGATAAATCACATCCTCAAATGGAGGATAACGAATTCTATCAGAAACTCGGTACCTATGATTCTAAGGGAGTGATGGTACGTAGAATGGTTACTGAGATAGTTCGTTACCTGGAGACTTCATTGGTATCTCATGGAGCTGATTCTTTTGCTCAAAAAATCGGTTCTGATGGTAAGATTATTAATCCTACCTTTGCTAAAAGAACTTGGGCATCTTATGAAGAATACAGAGACGATAAATCGAAGCAATACTTCTTTACCGATTATAAATCTGACCTAACTTCTTATCAAGAAAAGGACGATACTCAAGGTTCTTTTAATGATAATGATGCCAAGGATAATCAATCAAACGAAAAAAATAGTATGAACGAATTACAAAAATTTCTAGAGAGCCTCTTCAGGGATAATCTGCTTACCCTTGAGGAAGGTAAAGAAATGAATCAGGAAACAGTAGTTGCCTGCATTCAAAGTTTGGTATCATCCAGAAATGAACTGCAAACTTCAGTAGATAACCTTACTACAGAGAAAAATTCTCTTACGGAACAGGTTACTAACTTGAATGCAGAAGTGGCTAATCTGAAAGAGATGGCAACTGTAGGAAAGAATCATATTGCTTCTCTTCGTGAAGATGCAGTAGCAACCTACAAAAAGTTGATGGGTGATAATGCTGATGAAACCATTGTTACAATGCTTAATGCAGAAACAACTGGTATTACTACTCTTGTTTCCTTGACTAAGGATTACCAAGCTCGCTTGGAAGAGAAGTTCCCTCTCACCTGCTCTAAGTGTGGTTCTAAGGATGTTAACCGTGCTTCTTCAGTTACTGAAGATGATACTCAAGGTAAAAAAACTACCGACGGTGCAGACACAACCAAGAATTCAGAATTACCGAGTACTAAGAATGTGATCGATAATTTGTATCGAAACAAAATTAAATAAGTTATTATATAAATATCCGCATTATGGAAACAACGAAAATCGTAAACGATCCTCAGCAACTTACTCTCTTTGGGGAAAGAACTCCGAGAGCGGTGATTTACAAGAGTGAATCCCACAAATTGCATCAGGCTTTCAATGTTAAAGCTGGAGAGAAAATTGTACAAGGTATGCCGGTAGCTTTAAATGAAGACGGTTTGATCTACCCTTGTACTGACCCGTCTACTCAAGTTTACTTGGGTGTGGCAGTAACGGATAACGTTAACCCGGCTTATCAGCCTCAAAGAAACTTCCCAGTAGAAGTAACAGTGGCTGTAGAAGGTTATATGATTTGTAACTGGGTATCAAACGGAACTATCGAAGCTGGCTATGTAACTCCCGATGGAGAATTGCTTAACGACCGTTTCGTTAAGGCTAATCAAGGTACTTCAACTCCGTTCATTGCCCTCAATCCTGCAGAGGAGGCAAATGAGGTAATCCAAGTACTCATTAAATAAGAAAAAAGAAAGTTATGGAAAATAAGATTGATATTACAAAAATGAAGGCTCAGGACTTTATGAATGAGCTGCCGGAAATGGTAAGAAGCTTGGAAGCTGTTCGTTCCGGTTCACAGGATAAGAAGCCTGTAGAAGTAACCTTTGAAGAATTGGTTACAGGTAAATGGGGAATTTCACAGGATGAACTCTTCGAAAAGGTGGGCATCAATCCAAAGGTTGATACCATGCAGAACATATTTACTATGCCTCAGCAGAATATCCGTTGGATTGTTCCGGAGATTATCCGTGCTGCTATCACTCTGGGTATGCGTCAAGCACCGTTCTATCCGAACATCATCGCTTCAGACCAATCCATTAACGGATTGCAAGCAATTATGCCGATGGTTAATATGTCGGATGCTGCTCCTGCAAAGGTTAACGAAGCAGAAACTATTCCCTTGGGTGATGTTAGTTTCGGACAAAAATCAGTTAGCCTCTTCAAAATCGGAAAGGGTTTCAAACTTACTGATGAAGTTCGTAACTATGTTTCACTCGATGTCTTGGGGATCTATCTTCGTGACTTTGGTGTTCAGTTGGGTTATGCTTTGGATACTCTGGCTATGGACGTGGCTATCAATGGTAACAACCCTGATGGCTCTGAGTCTGCCCCAGTAATTGGTGTATACGAAACAACCAATGGCATTACTTACAAGGATCTATTGCATATTTGGGTTCGTGCTGCTCGTATGGGACGTAACTTTACTACTATGATTGGTGGTGAAGATCAGGCAATTGAAATGTTGAACTTGCCAGAATTCAAAGATCGTCATTCTGGTACAACTGAAGCTACACTGAATGTGAAGTCTCCGGTTCCCAAGAATGCTGACTTCTATATTCACCCGGGCACTCCAGATCAGCAATTATTGTTAATTGATACATCTGCTGCCTTGATTAAGCTTACCGCTCGTCAATTGATGTTGGAATCTGAAAGAATCGTTTCTAACCAAACTGAGGCTGTTTATGCAAGCTTAACTACTGGCTTCTCCAAGATGTACCAAGATGCTGCTCTGTTGTTGGCTGCAGATAAGAAGTTCTCCGAATTAGGATTCCCAGAATTCATGAACGTAGATCCTTACCTGATGGTTAATCTTGAATAAGAACGTCCGGTTTCATCTATATAAATTCCCAGAGAGGGTGGGTAACTAAAAAGACCCATCCCCTCTTTAATCAACTTTTATTTTAATCTTAGGAAATATGGCTAAAGATAATAAATACACATTAACTGTGGGACCAAGAGCTTACAGTTTTCATGACCAATCAACTGGTATTACCATTTGTAGAGGAGAAGAAAAAGAACTCACTCGTCGTCAATTCCGTACACCGAAAATTCAGAAGGCTGTTGCTTCGGGTCATCTGATTATCATTGCTGATAAATCGGAAATCGAAAAGTATTCGGAGGCTGACATCGAAAAGTTGGACAAGAGGTTAAATGCCCAGTTTAAAAAGGGAATGACTTTGGAAAAGCTTTCAAAGGGATATTCTCTTGAAGAACTGAAGCTGGTAGCTGGTTTACATGAAATCGTTGCCGAGAAAGATGATACAGTAGAAACACTTCTCCAGGCTTTGCTGGAAGAATTTGAATCTTCTTCTAAAGGTTAATATATGAAAATTACATAAGACAGACTAATATGAAAAATAATCTGGACTTTTTGTACGTTACGTCAGGTCTGGAAGTTTCATTCAGAGTCATATCCAAAGTCCCGGCCAAATCTATTTTTGACTGGGACTTTGGCGATGATAAGGGAGAGGTTTTCAATGGTGGAAGACATGTTTCCTATTCTTATGAAGCTCCCGGTTTCTATACAGTAACCCTACATGTAACTAACTCGAATGGTTTAGATATCACCGTAGATAAGACTCTGGTAGTTTGTGATTATGGGCATACGGCATTAGCCGATACAATATATAATTTAATTGACCATTATATTCCATCAGAAATCTCCGATGGTATGACACGAGAGGATAAATCCATTTACATCACCAAGTGGCAATATTATATTGGACCTCTAGTAAATCATACAATTCCACCAGATAAATATACTGACGAATTATGGTATGAAGCACTAGAAAACCAATTAATAATGGAATTGGCAGCATGGGATTTTCTTAATGTGAAGATACTTAACTTATTAACGAGTACTTCTGAATATTTAAGTCAATTAACTTCTACCAAAGAACAAACCGGTGATGGTACCTCTAAACCAGAACTTGCCCGAGGTGATAGAATTAAACAAATCACTACTGGGCCTACTGAAGTGCAATATTATGATACCTTGGCAGATGCTACAAGTTCCCTATGGAAAACACTTTCTCAAGCAATGCAACCGGGTGGATTAATAGATGAATTAAGAAAGAACCTTTGTATGTTAGCTTCACGGTTGGAAATCTACTTACCGTTCTGTGATGAAGTATTCAGAACTGTAATACCAAGGGTAGTTAACCGAAGAAAACCTGGTATATTAGATGGGCCTAACCCAAGTACACCAGTAAAGGGTGGTAATGACTCAATTTTAACTAAACTATGACAAAAGAACCATGGAGAATGGTAAAGAACCGCTCTTGGGATAGATACAAGAAAATTATCACCGATTTCTTGGATTGGGATGCTGGTAGACAAACCATAACTTGGGCAAAAAATGTTAACCAACTTCTCAGTCATGCCGAAGATAGTATACCCAAGTATTACAATATCCAAATCGAGGCATTATGTTACTACAATGCTTTCAGAAACTGGCCAATTAATAAGGCTACAGTAACTGGAGAATTGGACGATGAAAACTTATCAATACTAATTTCTAAATCTTATATAGAACAGATTGGTTATCTTACCTCTGAGGGATATTGGGATTTTAATTGGGAACAAGATAGGTTCGTAATCAATGGTATAACGTATAAACCATCCGGTGACACTCAAACTGCTCAGGCAAAGGATGAGGCCCTAGTTTTCATGGTTATCCTAAAGAGAGACCGAGATACCAAAATTGAATTTGTAGAATAAAACATTAAGTGTATGGCAAAGATGTTAGTACTGAGGTGGACCCCAATTACTACCTCCAGTGGAATCTGGTTTGATAGTAATCTGGTTATCCTTAATGGTACATCTGGAGTTCATATTGAAATGAAAGGTAATGGCAACGATGTAACGGCATTTCAATCGATGACCGGAAACAAATTTGTCACCTGCTTTCAAGATTACTTCGGTGATATCTGGGATAAAATAATACCTCATCCTGGTATAGGCCAGGTAATGAAATTCCGTGTAAATAAGCTTCCCGATTATGCTTGCATACGGGGGGATATAGAAGACGGTGGAGATGTAGATCCAGAAAATCCGAATATACCAATGAATGCCTTCTGTGGTTCAGAGGGAGAACCATTCAGGGATATAGATTCGGAATTCTTACTGGGTCGTCAACGTTCAGTAATTAATCCTTAAATTTTATAAATATGTATGTAAGTAAATATTACACCTGCGAAGAGATTGACCAGCGGTTGTTACAGGGTTACTATGATGACTTTGTTCGTGCTGGCTTTGGGGGAACTATAAATGAGTTCTGGGCTTTCGTACTTTCTATCAAAAATAAGGTAGATAAGAAGGAAGGATATGACTTATCTAAGAATGACTTCACTGATGAGTTAAAAGCTAAACTTGATGGCATTGAAGAACATGCAAACTACATCACTAAGGTATCTCAGCTTGAAAATGACTTAAAGTATCAAACTGAGGAAGAAGTTAAACAGATGATTAGTGATTTGGTTGATGGTGCAGATGATGCTCTTGATACTCTTAAAGAGTTAGCAGAAGCTTTGGGTAATGACCCCAACTTTGCAACTACTATCACTAATAAATTAACCGACCTTCGTACTGCCTTAACTGAAGAGGTTAATCGGGCTAAGGAAGCTGAAGCTGCCTTGGGTGCTGCAGTAGCCGCAGTTCAGGATAACCTCGAATATGGGTTAGACCAAATCAATAAGAAGATTGATACGGTTAAGGCAGACTTAAAAGCTGAAATCGACAGAGTTGAGAAGAAGGTAGATAAGAATGCCGAAGACATCAAAGACCTTGAAGATAAGGTAAATCAAGGTAATGGTGAACTTGAGAAGGAACTCAAGGATCTTATCCAAAAGGAAAAAGATGAACGTATTGCTGCCGATAATGAGATTAAGGAAAGTGTAAATGACCTTAAAACTCTCCATATCAATGATAAGGCATCCCTTGAGTCAAAGATTGCAGAAGAAACTGCAAATCGTACTAACGCAGATACTGTACTGGATTCTAAGATTAACGAAGAAATCACTAATCGCCAGGCAGATACTTTAGCTCTTCAAGGTAAAATTGACCAAGAGAAGGTAGACCGTCATTCTGAGGACCAAGTTCTTCACAATGAAATCTCTAAAGAGGTAACAGACCGTACCAATGCAGATAATGCTCTTCAAGGTAATATTGATAAAGAAGTTCAGGCCCGTACTGTTGCAGACCAAGTATTACAGAACAATATCGATTCAGAGGCTACTACTCGTGCTGCTCAGGATTTAGTTCTTGAACACAAAATCGAAGATGTAAAAGAGCAGGGTGTAGAAGACAAGGAGCAATTGCTTAATGCTATTGCTGCCGAGGCTGCTGCTAGAGAAAAAGGTGATAAAGATCTTGATACTAAGAAAGTAGATAAACGTGAAGGCTATTCTTTGACTAAGAATGACTTTACCGATATACTCAAAGCTAAACTTGATGGAATTGAGGAAAAGGCAAATTATATTACGCATCTTTCTCAGCTTATCAACGATTCTGGTTTCCAAACTGAGGAAGAGGTAAATGCAGCTATCCAAAAGATTATTGGTTCTGCTCCAGAAGTACTTGATACTCTTAAGGAAATTGCTGATGCCCTTGGAAATGACCCCAACTTTGCTGCTACCATTACCAAGAAATTGGCTGCAATCACAGAACAGGTTAACCAAGAAATCGAAGACCGAATTGCGGGTGATGAGGCAAACAGTGCTGAGGTAGCTGCTGAAGTTCAAGCTCGTAAGGATGCTGATACAGCTCTTGAAACTAAACTGAAAGAATATGTAGACAATAAGTCTGCTATTGGTGATGCTGCTCTTGGAGTTGTAAAAGACAATCTTAACAAGGAAATCCAAGACCGTAAAGATGCAGATGCCGCAATTCAATCTAGCTTGGATAAAGAGATTGCCGAAAGAAAGACTGCAGATGAAGCCTATACTCAAAGTCTGGCTAACGTTAACCAACGTATTTCAGACTTGGCATTGAGTATGCAAGAGTCTATCAATACATTGCGTAATGAGCTTACTGAGCAGGTAAATGCAAATACTACTGCTATTGCCACTAACCAACATAGTATTGAAAGAAATTCAGAGGCAATCACAAACTTAACTAAGACTGTAGGTGATAACTACAAGGAAGTTAAGGATATGATTAACGAAGAAATCATTGATCGTACTAATGCTGATAGTGCCTTGAGTTCTCGTATCGATACTCTCAATATCGACCTTAATACTGAGAGTGTAGAAAGAAAGGCTGCCGACCAAGTTCTCCAGGTTAACTTAGATAAAGAAGTAGCAGACCGTACTGCAGCTGATAAAGCTTTGAGTACTGAGTTTACTGCTAAGTTGGATAATACCAAACAAGCTTTGGAATCCGAAGTAGGTAATATTAACACTAAGCTTGAACAAGAAAAGGAAAATCGTATTGCTGGTGATAATGCTTTGGGAGTTCGTATTGATTCTCTAGAGGCAGGTAATACCGATGCTATGAATGAACTAAAAGCAAAGGTAAATGCCAACACTACTGCTATTAATGCAGAGAAAGACCGAGCAATTGCCAAAGAGACTTCTCTTGAGGCCAAGATTGATACCAACCTTCAGAATCACAAGGATGATATGGCTGGTATTAATAAGGATATCCTTACCGAAAAGAATGACCGCTTAGCTGGAGATACTTTACTTCAAACCAATATCGATAAAGAATCAACTGAAAGAGCTAATCAAGATACTCTTATCAGTAATGCTGTTGCTCAGGAGAAAGCAGATAGAATTGCTGCAGACCAGGCAATGGACGATAAGAAGGTAGATAAGGTAGATGGCAAGGTACTTTCTTCAAATGATTTCACTGACTTGCTGTATGCCAAGTTGGATGGCATCGAAGAACATGCAAACTATATCACTAAGGTTTCTCAGTTATTAAACGATTCTGACTTTCAGAATGCAGAACAAGTAGAGGCTGCAATCCAAAAGATTATTGGTTCAGCCCCTGAAGTATTGGACACTTTGGCAGAGATTGCTAAGGCTCTCGGTGATGATCCCAACTTTGCAGCAACTATGACTGCTAAGCTTACAGAGTTGGAGAATAAGCTTGAAGCCGAAAAGAACTTACGAGAACAGGGAGATAATACTTTACAACAATCATTCACTAACCTGAGTAATACTCTTACTACTACGGTAAATGAGCTGAGAACTTTTGTAAGTGAAACTCGTACAGAGTTGTTAACTTCCCTGAATGCTACTAATGCTCTGGTAACTCAGAATACTGCTAATATCCAACGTAACCTGGAATTAATCCAGGGTATTCAGGATAATATCAATGGTAATTATACGGCCATTACGGATCTGTTAAATAACGAAATTGCTGCTCGTAAAGCTGAAGATATTCGGTTGGAAGCAAAGATTGATCAGAATACTTCTGACCTTAATACCGAGAGTGAAGAGAGAAAGGCTGCTGATAAAGTTCTTCAAGATAATATCGATGCAGAAGAAGCTGCTCGTATTGCTGCAGACACCGCTCTTGGTAAACGTATCGATAAAGAAATCCAAGATAGAATAGATGCAGATACATCTTTGGATAATAAATTTACCAATATTACCAATGATCACGAAGAAAGGTTGGTAGCCGAGGAAGCAACTTCTGATGCTTTACCTAATACCATGGTTACTGGTGTAAGTGAAATAAGTAGAGATGACTCTAAACTTACTTTCAAGGTAAATACTTCTACTAAGGACGTTTCTAACAACCAATACGGAGAATCCAATGAGGCCATTAAAGAACTTCTCCCGGTAACCCAATCTCTTGCAGGAGTCATGTCTGCAGCAGATAAGATTAAGTTGGATGGGTTGGATGAAAATGCCCTTACAGATATATCGGCTGATTCCGATGCAAGTAAAGTAACCGTAACCGTAACTAAGGATAATGGTCTGAATGCTGATACTACAGAAACCTTTGATTTGCCTCAGGCATCAGATACTAAAGCCGGTACGATGACTGCTAAGGATAAGGTAGAGTTAGATAGAATTACTACTGTTAACTTTGCTCTTGGGGATGTAACTCCAAATGAGACTTCAATAGGCATTGCTGCTACTAAAACTGTAATTGAGGATGGTACTGTAGAACAGAATCCAATTACTTTACCTGCTTCTACTGCAGAAAAAGCTGGTGTACAAACCGCTGCAGATAAGAAATTGTTTGATTCTCTTCCCCCAAATATCATTCGAGGTTTTAATGGAAGAGTTCAACGCCATAACATGGTAGATATTTATTTGGACTTATCTACTATAAATCCCGATACTGGAGTATATGAAGATAATCCCATTGAAAATGCTATACGTCATCTAAATATACCTCCTGCGACGAATAAAGCGGCAGGGGTACAAACCGCAGCCGATAAGAAGTTATTTGATTCTCTCCCAGAATCCTTTGTACTTGCTTCTGGGAGCAATCTAGAAATTTCAGATTCTGAGGTCACCATTACTCATGCTGGAGCTAAACTAGACTCAGAATCTGGTGTCTATGTTAAGGGTAGTAGATATGTAATGGGTACTATACCAGCAGCAACTAAGACTACTGCAGGTGTAATGACTGCCCAAGATAAGACTAATCTTGATGAGACTTTGCCCAATGCTATTGCTAAGGAAATTGAGGATAGACAAAAGGCAATCGATACAGCTATCAAGAATCTGGGAGATTCTCAGACTGCTGCTTTAGAAAAAGAGATTCAAGATAGAAAAGATGCTGATACTGCCCTTGATACTAAACTGCAGAATAACATTGATACTCTAGAAGCCAAGCATGATGCCTTTGTAGCAACTAAGGGACAAGCTGATGGGTTTGCTCCATTGGATGGTAATGGATTGGTACCAGCTAAACATTTGCCTTCATATGTAGACGATGTAATCGAGGTATACGCTACTTATGAAGTAAGCTCTACTGGAGGTCTTACTAATGTTCAGTTGTATACTGATGCTACTCACCAAACTCCGGTAACTGGAGAATCTGGTAAGATATACATTAATGTTGCTAATGGGGAACCTCCTTATCAATTCCGTTGGTCAGGTACTAAATTCGTAGATAGTAACACTTCTTCCCTTATTATTGGAGAAATTGCAGGTACTGCTTTCGAGGGTAGTAGAGGTAAACATCTTGAGGATGTGGTATCTAGTATGCCTAGAAATTTAATCAGTAATATTTCAATAGCTAACAGAAACAAGAGGAATATAATTATTCAGTGTAATTATTCTTCTTTAGATAACCAGGGTCATTACATAGATCAGCCTGAGGGGATGCTTATTCCACTAACCAATGCCACTACTCAAGAAGCCGGTTTGATGGAGGCAGAAAGTGTAATAAAACTTAATCAAACCCTACCGAAAGCCATAGAGGATGAACAAAAGGCTCGTATTGCAAAAGATAATGAGCATGATAAACTAATCAATAGTTTACCTCAGGAGATAATGACGGTAATAAACAGTGTTACCCAAAATACGAATAATCTCGAATTAAAGTATTTTAGATGGGTAAAGAATACCGAAGAGGGCTCATATAGTAGAGGTACAGATGTGAATGTCACCATACCAGCAGCAACTAAGACTACTGCAGGTGTAATGACTGCAGCTGATAAGACTAACTTGGATAATACGGTACAGGGGTTGGCAAATGAGATTACCAATAGAACTAATGCTATCAATGCTCTTCGTACAGAATTGAAAACTTACGTTGACGATTTGATTGCCGATACTGGTTCAGATGTAACTGCATTAGAAACTAAGGTAAATAATCACATTGCCAATAAATCTAATCCTCATGCAGTTACTAAAACTCAGGTTGGATTGGGTAATGTTAATAATACTTCCGATGCTAATAAGCCCGTATCTACTGCTCAAGCTACTGCTATTGCTGATGCTAAGGCTGCAGGTACTGCTGCTCAGACTTCTATCAATAGCCATGCTGGTAGAAAAGATAATCCTCACGTAGTAACTAGAGCTCAATTGAGTTTGGCAACTACCGACCAGGTAGTATTTGCTAAGACTACTGCTCCTTCCGGTTTCTTCAAAGAGTCTTCAGATGTTCGACTCAAATCTAATATTAAGGATTTGAATCATACTCTGGAACAGATTTGCCAGATACCAACTAAGTCATTCGAAATGCTTGGTAAAGAGGACGAGGGAACTATTGCTCAGAATCTTGAGGGATTGGGATTTGGTAAATATGTAGAGGAAGTTCCAGTAGAGAAATCTACAGTACCTAATCCAGAGGAATTCGAAACTTTGGAAATCAATGGGGAAGAGTATGTACTCGTAAAACAAGTTAAATATCACAAGATGTCAACTTTGGCAATTGAAGGTATTAAACTTCTCTACGATGAGATTAAGGCTTTGAAGGCTGAGATTCAAGAACTTAAAAATAAATAATCATGGGAGAGATAGCAACCTGGAGTGCTGTCAAAACTAAAGTAGGCCTTGGTAAGACAGGAAATGACTGCCCTACCAAGGCTGAATTGTTAGCACTCTCCTCGACAGGAACCGGGGAGAATTATGTGGGGTTGGAACTATCCAATGCCAGTTCCTATGGAAATAATGAATGTGTCAAACTCGAAGATATTCATAAGGTAACCTATAAGTATACTTTTACTACTAGATACAGTAGTGTAAGCTTCGATGCTTTGGGTAACCCAAGCTCTTCTAATCAGGGGTTTGGTTTTATTTCTACAAAACAGAAATATTGGGATGGGGTAGCTAATGGGTCTGAAATTACGGTAAATTATGTTATTAGTAATAAACCCGCATGGGTAGCTAATCATCCTTCAGCACCTCCTTGGACTGCTTCAGAGAATTTGGGATTAACCTCTCGGTCGGATTCCAATACTCTTGTTACACAGTATGAATCGGGTAAAACTTTTAAATTAACCTTCACTCAAGCAGCGGCCTCTCAATCTTGGAGTTATGGTTGGAGTGTATCACCTACCTCTATGTCATTTGGGGCTACAGGAGGTACTAAAACCTTTACCGTTACTTCTTACAAGCAAGAATTGAGAAATGGGCATAATTATGGTAACCAAATTGCTTTAACTTATACTAGAGCCAACTCTGGTAGTGTATCTGGAAGTGGTACTTCTGTAACTATGGGTAATAATACTTCTACCAGTACACGAAGTGGTACGGTAACCTTAACCCAAGCTGAAACAGGGAAGAAGTTAACCGTATCTTGTTCTCAGTCGGCAGGTTATAAAAGCTACAGTGAGATTACAGCAAGTGGAGGTGCAGTAACAGATATCCCTGCAAGTGGAGGTACTAGAAGTTCATTCTCTACTATGCCCTCATATTCTCAAACTTGGGGATGGAATGGTTCTACAACTGGAGGTGGCACAATTACAAGCGGTGCTAGCATTAGTTATGGTACTGCAGTTAGTGCAGGTTCTTTGGGAACTACGGTTAAATCTAGAACCCAGGTAGGAACCCTTACTGGTACCTTATCACTAAATGGTAAAACCAAATCTGTAAGTGTACCAGTATACCAGGCAGCAAACGAATTTACTGGGTATACCTATGGTTCTTGGAGTGTAAGCTTAATGGCAAGTTCTTATACCATCAGTAATACTGGAGGTAGTGTAACTTTGTACCCCAGTGCAAGTAGACCCAGGTATGCTAACTATACCTCAGGTTCAAATACAAGGGATGGCTCTGATAGTGCTACTCCAAGTTTAAGTACCAATGGTACCTCAGGATTTAGTCTATCAGGTACTACACTTAGGGCTTCTGAGAATACCAGTACAAGTAGTAGGTCTATTAGAGTCTTTGCTAACTATGATGGGGCTTCTGATTATGTAGATATTACTCAGGGTGGTGCTAGTGTAAGTTATAATTACTACTTTTATTGGAATGGTGCTGGTGCAAGTGAATCCATTCACCATGCTGCTTCAGGGGATACTTTATCTAAGACTTTTATATCCTATAAGAAAAAAGTAATTAATGGTTCCGAAACTTCAGATACTTATGATGTAGGTGTAAATTTGTCTGGTACTCCCTCTTGGTCTTCCGTTACAGTTAGTGGTAAGACGGTATCAAGTAAAGCTTCAGAGAATATCGAAGAATCATCAAGATCTGCTACGGTTACAGTTACTCAAAGGGAATCAGGTAAAAAACTTACACTTGATATTACTCAGAATGCTGCAACAATTATTTATGAATACGTATTTAATTTGGTGTAATAAAAATACAACACCATTCTGTATTTAATGTATAATTAACCTAAGTATTAATCTTTAAAACCTTACAATTATGGGAGTAGAAGTAAAAGGTGCCGGCGATGGCGTTGTAATCGCGGAAAGAGGTTGTAACGATGGTTGCGGATGTAGAGATCATTCAGGATGGGGCTCTGGTTGGGGAGCCGTGGGTGGTGCATTGGTAGGTGGTGGTTTTGGTGCTGCCGCAGTTTCTGTATGGGACAAAATCAATGACACCAAGGCTGACATCCAGAAAGTAGAATCTACTGTTCAGGAAGCAAAAGCAGGTATCTACAAGGATATCTCTGATGCTGCCCGTGGGGTAACCCAAGAAATCGGTGGAGTAGCAAAAGATGTTGCTGGTGTTGGTAAAGAAATTCTTAACAACCGTTTCGCAACAGAAAGAGGTCTCTGCGATTTGGGCTACAAAACGAATTCGGATATCCGTGATTCCCGTGACCAAATGGGAGCAGGATTCAATCGTGTTATGGACCGCCTCTGCAATATGGAGCATTATCAACAGAATTGCTGCTGCGAAACTAAAGGCTTGATTAAAGAAGTAAAATCAGACTTGGCTCTTCAGCTGGAACGTTGCTGCTGTGACATCAAGAATGGACAACAGGAAATCAAATGTCTCATTGAGAACACTGCAAAGGACCAGGAGATTGCCCGTTTGAACCGAGTGGTAGATGCCCAGAGAGACCAGAACATTATCAACCAAGTGGTTGCAGCTCTGAAGACTACTGGAGGTACTACAACGGCATAACCAATTGTCATACCAGGATGATTAGAAAGGAGTACATCTATCAGGGGTGTACTCCTTTTTTCGTTTTAACCACTTGAACTAAGGAATTATGGAAAAAGAACAACTCACCGAATTTAAGATACAGTTAGCTCTACCGGCTCCCACTATAGAGATTGCACAAGAAGTAGCAAACAAAGCTCAGGTACTCATTAATCAATTTGGATACTATCAATTCTTAAACCTGGTAGACTTCATGCAAAAGAATCCGGGTGCAGTTTCATTTGGTTTAAATTTAATAAATAGAAAATGATTATGGACGAAAGAACATTGATTTTCCAAAAGTTACAAAAGGGTGAAGTAATCTTTACCTTAGAGAAAGACAGGAGGTCTGGTTATCCCATTTTCGATACCGCAAAGATTGTGAAGGTAGGCGAGAGTAAACCCATGGCATCTGGTACTAAAGATGGCTTTGTTAACAGTATCGAATTAGTGATCCAAGATTCTGTATCACAGCTTACAATATACCTACCTTCACAATCTGATGAGGGTATTTATAATGGGGTATATTATACTACCGATATAGTGAATATAATTAATGAGGTTACTATGCAAAAACAAAATGCCTTAAATATACTTAACAATCGACCAAAGTTTGAGGCAGTTGTTTCTGAATGTGATAATATTCTCAATTCAATTAATCAATCCCAATCTGCTCCAAGTAGACCTGCTCCGGAGTTTGATGAATTTCGGCAATATATCGATCAACGGATAACCGCGCAAGAAACTCTTTTACAAAGGATTGCTCAGGAGTTGGGATTAGATAAACCCAAATAATAAATAAGAATTATGCCAAGTAAGTCGGTTAATATTACACTATCGACTCCAGTTGGCTCTCTAGAAATATACGTAGACAAACGAGAACAAGCTCGTGCAGAAAGGTTGATTGCCAAAACTCCAAGTATCTTAACCAAAGGTTATGCGAAGGGTACAGAAAAGTTTGGTAATCAACTTCTTCGTATAGTAAGACGAAGTTTGAATACGGGTGTTCCACCAAGAGGTTCAGGAGTATCATGGCCACCCCATGCTCCAGGAACCATTAAAAAATATGGGGATCACACTATGTTACACCTTACTGGTCAGTATGCTAGATCAGTTACTTTAGTAAAGGGTAAAAAACGGACTTTTGTTGGATTACCAATTGGAATCAAGAAGATTACTTATACTGGTAAGACTTCTAGAAAAACCTTGAACCAGATAGCTATCATGTTAGAATATGGTAGCAGGGATGGTAATTTACCACCTCGTCCTCTATGGGGTCCTGCTTATAAAGCTGCTGGTGGAAAAGCAGCTTTACAAAAGGAGATACGTAATGCGGTTAGAAATGAATTAAGGAAAGTAAAATAATATGTCGGATTTCGAAATATCTTCTTTATCAGGGACTGGTCCTGCTACTATTAGAGTGAAGCCTAAAGCAGCTAATGAATCAGAATCTAATAAAGAACAAGTAATAAAAGTGATAGTTCAGGGAGTAGAAAGGGAAGTTACTTTTACACAAAAGGGAAAACCCCAAGTAGTAGAAACTTGGAAGCCCTTCCTTACTATTTCACCTGACAGTGATAGTTATACTTTTGATGGTACCAAAAGGCTTGAGATTTGGGAAGTATCAGTTTATAGTTATGAACAAAAATATATTGGTGGTGAACCTCAAGAAGAATATAGAGCCTTAGATTGGACTGTTGAAAATTCCTTGGATTGGTTAAATATAACCAAAGAGATTGGGGAAGGTAATAATGCTGGAAAATTAACAGTTAAGACGCTCTCTTATAACAACGAGTATGAGGCAAGCACTTATAATCCAAAGGAAAGAAGCGGTGTTATACGAATAGTATCTCGGGCTGGTACGAAAGATATAACTATAAAACAATCTCCTGGTAAAAGAACTACTGAGTATGGTTTTGAACCAACTCCCAATATACCATTCCCCGGTGTTGGACAAGGCAGTAGTACTGCTTCTATTAGGGGTGTAAAGGGATATCAATACTACCATATCAATGGTTATGAAGTTGCTAAGTTTGTAAAACAATTTAAGATAACAGACATTAGTAAAACCATAGAAGGTACTCTTCCTGCTCCTGGGGCAGACCCCTTTCCCTATAAAGTATGGCTTACTGATTACCCATCTAATATAAGTACTACCTGGGTTAGTGAATTAAATTGTACTGGCCATCTTGAAACCAATATATCCTCGATGGGGGGTATAATTGTAACTTATAACGGGATTATAAATGATACTGGTAGCCATGAAGTTCAACTAAAAATTAGATTAGGAAATTAATGGTAAATTCAGAAGAGATAGTAGAGAGAACTTTTTATATCTCTTTACTAAGTACAATGTTAGAAATGGGTCTAACTTTGAATCCAGAAGACTTCTTACCTTTGTCTCAAGAAAACGAAAAAAGATTTCAAGAGGCAATTAAGAATATGAAGAAGTTTATACCCCTATTTGGTATCGGGAATAATCAAGTGAAAGGCCCTAAAACTCTCCCAAGAATAACCCTAGAATTACAGGGTTATTATGCTGGGGATATTGGTGTGAACAAATACATTATTGGTGATAGACTTGAAGACGGTAATTACCAAGCTTCAGAGTTTCCTTATGAAACCAAAGATATTACCATAGATGTACATCTAGTTTCTCAAACTCAAGCAGATATGAGATTACTACATACAATCTTATATACTAGCTTACCTGCTAGAGGATACATAAAACCTTATTTCAATGATTTAGAGGAATGGGACAAGGGCAGGCTTGCATCAACCGGAAACCTATTCATTGAAATTGGTAATTATTATGATCATCCAGATGTAGAACATGGAATACTTGAAAAGGTGTATACTTACATATGTAAAGATGGTATTCTTCCAGAAAAACCCCTGGAAGAAGGTATACTTACACCTATCCAGGATATATCAGTTCTCATTGGTTTGTTAGAACAAAACGAAAATGAAATGTTAGAGTTAAAAGTACCTAAGGTATAGGTACAATACTCTAGGGTATAAATTAAACGAGTAATTAACTTTAATCACAATAGAATTATGCCAACTTCACCTCATGTTGATTTTAAGTTTAAGAACAACAATGTTCTTCAAACTACTCCTATGTTAGGAGTTTCTTGTGTATTGGCTAGAACTACTAAGGGCCCTTATGATGACCCATCAGAAATCATCTCTACATTCCCTCAGTTCCAAAGAATCTATGGTTCTGAAATTGTACCCGATGGTTCTGTATCAAATATCGAAAAGGCTTTGCAAGGTGGTTCTAAGCTTCGTGTTATTCGAGTGCTTGGTAAGGGAGCTACTCAAGGTACAGTAGCTGCAACTGCGGGTAAAGCTAAAACAGTTGCTAAATCCGAAGAGGAAGGTATAGCACCTGCTTCTGCTACTCCAGACCCTGCTACTCCTGCAGCATTGATAACCATTGCTTCTGGGGGAACTACTTATAGTTTGGGATTGGTAACCAAAGGTTATGGAGACCCAATCGGTAGTACTGATACCTTCCAGGTAGGTTTCTATAAACAATCCAATACCTTGTATTATAGAATCTATTCAGGCAATGGCCAGGTACTTGAACAAGGTCCGGTAGTAACTTATAAAACTGCCGATGATAACAATAATACTTCGGTAGATTACCTTGCTCTTAGTGCCTTTGCTAAGAACTCAGAGTATATCAAACCGGTAGTAGTTGCTGGTTCATCTTTTGAGAACTTAATCAAATGGCTTACCGATAGTGTAGATGGTACAAAAAATGCCGTTACTGTAACAGTTGGGGGAGCAGCTCCTTCAGATACCGAGAAACTATTTACCGGTACCGTAGGTAGTGCTGGTTCTAACCCTACTGCTGATGAATGGATCGCTTCATTGGATTTAGTAAGGGACTACACTGACTTTTACCAATTATTCATTTCCCATATCTCTCAACACCTTACTACTGATGCTGACGTACTCAAGGTATATAAGGCTGCTGCAGATATGGCAAAAGAATTGATGGAATGGGTACTGTACATAGAAGTCCCAAAACACTTAACCCATTACACCCAGGGTACTCAACCAAGAGACTATAAAGCTCAGGTTACTTGGGTACAGGCTTGTCTTGGTACCGTGGGTAATTCCAAGTACATTGCTTACTTTGGAGGTGGCCTTAAGTACTACAATGAGAACGGCAATCTTCAAGATTCTGATGTAGTAGGTACCATTGCAGGTTTGGGGGATGCTTCTGCTACTCAATATGGTCCTTGGAAATCCTTTGCTGGTATGAACCGAGGAGTTATTGGAGATGCAGTTGGGCCCGTATGTCCAAATTATGGTTCTCCTTCTCGATATAATGAACTGAACACACTTGCTCAGAATTATATCAATGAGATGGTAATCAAAGATACTCCCGATGCCGGTAAACAAACCATGCTATGGCATTGCTTCTCTTCTCAGGTAAAACAGGATTCAGAAAGATTCCTTTCAATCGTAAGATTGAATTTGTATTTGAAGAAGTTCCTTCGTCCAGTACTTAACAAGTATTTGGAAGAACCAAACGTTTGGGGAACTTGGAAAAGAATTTGGTTGGAAGTTAAACCTACATTAGATTCTTTGGTAGATGAAGATGCCATGACAGAATATACTTGGATGGGTGACCAGGATGCAACTTCTTGGGATGATCTTTCCGTAAATAACGAAGCAGATGCCCGTCAAGGTAAATATCGTGCTATCCTTAAGTATAAAGACGTAGTTCCTATGCAAGAGGTAACTATGGAGATTGTAATTGATGCTGCTTCTAAGTCGGTATCAGTTGTAGAAACAAGTAATAACCTATAAACATATAACGATGGGAGCAAAAGTAAAAAATCCCCGGAAGAAATTCCTGTGGAGTATCATGTTCCCCAAACACCCTATCAATACTTATCTATTCCAAAGTTGTACTTTGCCTGATATTGAGATTGACCAGGTGGCTCATGGGGATGTCAATAGAGATGTTAAAACTGCTGGTAGGGTTACTATAGGTAATCTTATCGTAGAGAAACTTATGACTACTGCAGGTTCAGATACCTGGCTTCATGACTGGCTCTATTCTTGCCAAGACCATATAGTTGGTGGTGGCTTAGTACCAAGCCAATATTGGGAAACGGCTATTGTAAACGAACTTGCCGAAGATGGAGTTTCGGTTCTTAATACCCACGTCTTCGAAGAGGTATGGCCATGTAAGATTACCGGCTTAGACTTGGACAGAATGGCTTCAGAGAATACCATAGAGTCCATAGAGTTCTCGGTGGGTACTGCAGACAAATACTAATTCCTTAGTCTATTTTCACTAAGATTCGGTGGAGGGGTGGGATTCCTGTGATAGGAGCTCACCCCTTTCTTGTTGTTATACGGAGTACTATGAACATTTGTAAACATTAAATATATCAAAATTATGGAATTTAGAACATTTAGATTTACCGGACCCTCTGGTTTCGAATATGAAATTAGAGAACAGAATGGAGCTGATGAAGACATTCTCAGTAACCTTTCAGACATGAAAACTTTAATGAACCTTACCAAGTTCATTGCAGCAATCGTAATTAGAACTAATGCCACTCCTAACGGTAAGCTAACCGTTGATGATGCTCTCAATCTACCAGTCAATGACCGCTATGCAATTATTTTCAATTCTCGTATATTCTCACTGGGAGAGGAAGTAGAATTTGAATATGACTGGGGTAAAGAGAATGGTGGTAAAGTTACTTATGGCCAAGACCTTCATGAGTTCCTTTTCGATTATTCAGAAGTACCCACTGATAATAGGGTATTTGATGAAAAACCAGATGCCATCCCTTATTATCCAAAGGGTATTCAATTAACCGGTCATGAATACCTTCTTTCATCGGGCAAGAAAATCAAATTTGATTGTATGACTGGTAAGGGAGAACAAGAGTTCATGAAGTTACCCTTGGATAAACAAACTAAGAATGCCCCCTTACTTTGTCGGAATCTTTACTTAGAAGTAGACGGTAATTGGGAGAAGGTAGAAAACTTTACTCCTTTTACTGCAAAGGATATGGCTGAGATGAGAAAGTATATAATCTCTATTGACCCTATCTTTAAGGGAGAGTCCCATATTACTAATCCCTTAACTGGAGAAGAAAGAACTTATCCTATAGTTTGGGCACCCAATTTTTTCTACCTGACGGAAGAGTAATGTTAGAGAGTGATTTTGTTTATATCACCAGAGCCGAGATAGCCTTAGACTATTTCGGCTTTTTACGTCTTCCGTATAGAATCAGGAAAATATTTAAGGAAATGGCCGAACAATATTATAAACAATTAAAGAAAAGAAAATAAATTATGAATACCAGTAGGAGTATAGTAGAGGTCGGTGTTGCCATGGTATTAAAAGACCGATTCTCTCAAGAGGCTGGCAAGATATCTGGGTCATTCAGAACTATGATGAATGACATGAGTACCTGGAATAGAGGTATACAGATGTCAGCTTCTAATACAATGGACTTCGGAATGCAGCTCGTAGGGGGAATGGCAAGGGCCTATAAATACTCTGCGGGTGTTCAGAATGAAGTTTGGACTGCTTCGAAAATTGCCGGTGCTACCATTGCAGAACAAAGAGAGATGTTACAATTGGCAAAAGATGTCAATGAGATAACTCCTCTTACTGCTTCGGATGTTGCATCAGGACAAAGATACCTGGCTATGGCAGGTAATAAATTCGATGCTATTAAAGAAATGATTGGGCCAGCATCTAAGCTGGCTTCAATCTTTACTATGCCAGTGGGACAGAAAGGTGGTGTAGCTGACTTGATGACTAATATCATGTCAATGTACCAAATCCCAATGGGAGAAGCCGCTAGAGTAACCGATGACTTATATACTGCAGTTACTAATGCAAATATATCTTTGACAGACTTAGCCCAGTCCATATCTTATGCAGGAGCAGATATGGCAACTGCTGGAGTAGATCTTCGGCAAACGGCTGCTGCCATCGGTGTATTGGGGGATATGGGTATACAGGGTTCTATGGCAGGTACCTCTCTGGCTAATATGATTCGTTACTTACAACTCTCTCTTGTTAATCAAAAAAAGAAAGGCTATAACGCTTTAGCAGACTTGGGCTTAAGTCCTGATGAGTTTTTCGATGCTCAGGGTAACCTTATAGATCTTTACACTATCTATCAGAAATTTGCCAAGGCGGCAGTAGACTTACCTTCACGGATAGAAACACCAACCTTCTTCAATATCTTTGGTGTTCGTGGTAATCGGGGCATGCTTCCAGTACTTAGAGATATTGCTTCTGGTAGAGATAAGATGGGTAAGATACTTGCAACCTATGACCAAAACATGGGGGCAGTAAATAGACTTAATGAAGAACGTCTTAAAACCGATGCGGGTGTCATTGACCAATTCGAATCAAGTCTAGAAAACTTAACCGTTACTGCAGGAGCGGCTTTGGGTAGAATATTTACCCCAGTACTTAATATGGGTAATTCCATCATCAACGTAATAAATTCTATCTCTGAAACTTGGGCTGGTAGCTTTGCTCTTAGAGTAGGGGCTACAGCAGCAGTAGTTGGTACCATTGTTGCAGGGTTTAATACTGTAAGAGGTATTATAAGGTCGGTTGGATATTTACAAACTATTGCCACTGCTTCTACTGAGGGTATGTCTGCAGCAGCCATTAAGACGAACACCCAATTTGCTATTATGGAAGCTCATATGATAAGTATGGTAAATCTCATGAGGACTATGGTTCAATTGCAGATGATGATGGGGGGAGTTAGTATGAACAAAGCTGGTAGATTTTATAATACCAAAACCGGTAGATATGTTAAGACTCCCAATCCTGGTATGTCCCCCACTACTTCACTCATTGGAGGTGTAGTTGGAGGTACTGTAGCTAATCAAGCTGGTAAACAAGCTGCTAAAACTGTTGCTACTAAGGGTTTAGCTTCGGTAGGTGGTAGGTTATTGGGATTACTTGGTGGACCCTGGGGATTAGCTATTACCGTAGGTTTACCATTATTAATAGAAGTAGGTAGTAGACTTATTGATTCAGTAGATAGGAATACTAATGCCCAAGATAAAGAAGACCCATCTGCAATCAGAGCTCAGAATGAAGAAAGGTTCTTGAATGCAATGAGAGCAGCTATTAGAGATGGGTTAAAAGACGGTAAGATTAATATCAGTGTAGATGGTGAGATATTGGGGGATTACTCTTTGGGTTCTCAGCAAGATTATACTGGTGTAGCATTAGGATTATAAAATTAAAACACTATGGCTAGAGTATTAAATAAAGCAGCAGGTAAGGTCGTTGAAAAATATAATGACCTTACAAGGGATACCGCAGGAGTTCTTACGGGTCCCTTAAATAAACTATGGAGAGCTCGGATATTACTCAATCGAACTATTTCTACTCTTCCAAAGGATGATGCTCAAAAGGGTAAACCCTATGACCCAAATGGAGTAATTGGAGAAGCTCAAATATCATCTAAGAATCCAACCCTAAACAAACAGCTCCAGGCTAAATGGAGAATGGAATTACAATTTCCAAGATTAGAAGAAGGTGAAGGAGTAGACCCAGCAAAAGGGAATAAGAATACCACTAATTACAGAAACTTTGAGGCTAAAGCTGATATCATATATCAGAATGAGGTAAGGATATATAATATGACTGTTAACCCTACTCAGTATATTACCTTACAGAATAGACCTCCAGAGTTGGACTTCAGGGGAGAAACCACATGGGCAACTATCAAATCCATGGGAAGGAATACTCCTATGTATCACTTTACTGGTGCTGAGGACATCATTCAATTCAATGTATCTTGGTACTGTAATGACCCAGAGAATCCAGAGGAGGTAATTAATAAGTGTAGGTTATTAGAGGCCTGGACTAAAGCTAACGGTTATCAATCGGCTCCGCCTATTGTTAAGATAGAATGGGGGGATTCGGGTATATTTGATAATCACTATTACATCCTTACTTCAGCAACCTATACTCTGAAGAACTTTCAGAATGGTTATAGGATAAGGGTACCTGGAAAGCCAGCTACCTTTGGTAATGGTAGGTTATTACCTGCAGCAGCAACTCAAGAATTGATTTTCAAGAGAGTAAGTGCATATAATCTATCCTATGGAGATTTTATAAATTCGGATTCACTTAAAAAGACGGGAGGTATTAAATATGATTGATATTAACCAATATCTGACGGGAGCTAGCCCTTATAATAATGCCTATGCTCTAAATTACGGAGATGGAGATTACTCTTTAGAAACTCCAGTAGTTTCTGTACCTTCATCCTCAAATGATATTCAACATACCATTAAGGATGGAGAGACTTTACAGAATATAGCCTATAAATACTATGGGGATTCAGGTAAATGGTATCTTATTGCAGAAGCTAATGGTATACTAAACCCTTTTAAAGAGGTAGAAAGTGGAACACTTATAAGAATCCCCGCTTATGGCAGCTAAACAAAAACCCATATTATATAACGGAATGGGCCAACCATACTTGGCTCTATTCGATTTTAGAGGTATGCCGATAATGAATCCCATTACTGGTATACCTCTTGGAGCTTATATTAGTACCTGGAATTATAGGTATGATGAAGAAAAAGAAAATCTTGCTACAATTACATTTGATACTGGAGATCCCGATACTGTGGACATAGAGGCTTTACAAGAAGGTAATGTGATATGCTTACAGTGGGGATACATATACCCAGACGGTCAATTTGTATCGGGTCCAATTAAAACTATCAAGGTCAGGGATTTTGAGGCAAAGTTTGATTCTACTGGTACCCATGTAACTATCAAGTGTATAGACTCTATTGGTGATTTAAGATATCAGCCACCATATAATTTCTCTGAAGCTTCAGAGAATAGTTTATCTTCCTATTTAGATGGTGGTTGTGATAATGGTGTAGGTGTAATCATAGAAATCTTTCAGTAATGGAACAACGAATAATAAGTAATAAAGTATATGAGTCACTACAGGTACCTACAGAGAATACTCGTACTACTACTGGAAAGGTGCTTTATGCTAATAGGTACAGTGGAGTAGCAGAAGTGGCTATGCCAGAAGATTTGAAGGCCCTAATCAATAGTGACTTCGGATTAGTTGGCAAGAATATCTTAGTTCAATTAGAACAAAAGATGAGAGGTTATACTAATGGCCCTTGGTATATAGATTCAAGAGATAATGTTATTTATATACATAATAGGAAATTTCATGAAGAACCAGTAACTGTTTATACTTATCAGGGAGAGAATGGGGAAGTACTTAGTGTTCAATTTTCTACTCAAAAAGTAACTAAGAGAGTTAAGGCTACACTATCTCCCGCTATTAATCCAGAGAGTAAAGATTTAGAAGTATTAAGTACTGGGATTGATGATACTGAAAAATTACCCGAGATAGTAGCTAATGAGAATAATGGGGTCTATTATAATAATTGGAAAACCTCAATAGGTAAATATGGAGCAGAGAATAATCCCCAAGATATACCTACTATCAGGCAGATGAGGTTAAATCATACCCTAAAGACTGACCCTAACTTAAGAGCTTCATTTGAAGCTAGGAAACAAGTAGATGACAAATGGAATCAAGATGTAGCAGAGTATTCTGCTTCTAATCCCGCCGAAGCTTATAGACAAGGTAAGGAAAAATTCCTTAATGAACTTAGTACAGATCAGGTAAGAAGTATCATAAATAAAACCATTCAAAGAGAAGAATTTCCGGCTGATAGGCGTGCAGCTTTAAATGCTGCCCTTAAGAATGTAGTTAATGGTGAAACATTAGATGAAGATATATACAATATCCTCAAGAATGAAAGATACCTTTTCGAGGGTAAAGAACAAATGGAATACATGGTCATAGAAGACCTGGACCCAAGAGACTTTGACCCAGAGCATACTCCCAAGGGTGGAGCTACTGCTTGGGGATTAGAGGATGAAGAAAGTGTTTATCGAGGTATATCGGCTTTAAAGAAAGGCCCTTATACTATGGTGATCGATGACACCCCGGTTATCAAATATAAAAACCCATTAAATCAGAGTTTGGGTATTTATAGCGTTACAGTGAAAGTTCAACATTGGAAAAAAGCTAATGTTGAGATACCCCTGTACAAACTTTACCATAATCTATTCAGTAGATATGGGGGGATAGATAAGTGGGCTTGGGCAGCTAATGCTAATGCTAATGGTGGTTTAAAGTATACAGAGAGTAAACTGGTTTGTCAGATGCAAGTTGTTGGAAGACCCTTACTAGCCTCTTCTCAGGTATTAATATTAGAGAATGTTGGTAAACGATGGTCTGGTCCTTGGTATATAAAACAATGTACCCACTCTATGGATGCAGGCCAGGGATATGTAACTAATTTAGAGTTAGTAAAGAATTCGAGTAGGGCTGGTTCTACTACTTCTAAGACTGGACTGTCTACTCAAACGGTTGTAGCTAATGATGCTAAAGCTAATGCTGTAACCTCTAAGGGTAAAGATAAGAAAGCTTTAAGTAATATCAATGAATTAGATTTGAGTTGGACTTACAATGAGGTGGCCTATTTCATTGAATCTGGTATTATGGATAAGGAAGGAAACGTATTGGATGTTAAACGTAGGGATGAGATGGCTCGAAAGAAGGCTTACTATACTGAAGTATTAGCTAAGACTCCAATCGAGAAAGCAGAAGGTATAGCTGTAAGCTCTGGTAGTTTAACTACTTCTTCAGGTAAGGTAATACCCGGAAAGATAACCATCAAAGATATTCAAGTACCCGATGATTATTGGGTTAAATTCGATTATATGGAAGTAGCCATAAAGAGATTCAAAGAATATATCAAGAATAAGGAAGCGAGGTAATTATGGGCTATGAAACTGCAAAGATAATAACAGAAGAAGGATTAGAGGGTCTTGGAAGATACTACTCTATATACCGAGGTATAGTTGTTGATAATAATGATACCGAAAAGAAGATGAATAGGGTAAAAGTATGTATACCGGAAGTAATGGGAGGTACCTTTGCTTGGGCTTTACCGAAAGGCCAACATGGTTCAATAAGTAGTGGGTTTAAGTTCTTAGCCCCTAAGGTAGGAGATATAGTATTCATTACTTTTGAATTTGGTGACCCTACTAAACCATTATGGGAATACCATGGTTGGGGTATGAATCAAGTACCCCAACCCTTAGACGGTCCAAATAAAATGGGGATAGTTACTCCTGAAGGTAACCTCATTATAATAGACGATGATAATGGGAAACTAAATCTCTACTTTAATGGGGACGTATCGGTTTATTCTGAATCTAACGTAATAGTATCAGCTAATAAAGATATCAATATATCCTCAGGTGATACCATTATATTAAATACTGGAGAAAATCATGGGTTAATCAATATTGCCCAACTAACCGAAAAACTAAATCAAACTATTCAAGAACTAGAACAACTTCGTAGTATGTTCAACTCTCATGTACACTCAGGTGTAACTACTGGGCCAGGTTCTTCTGGCCCAACTTTAACTCAAATAACTAAACCTTTCTCACAATTCGTTGTAGACGATTATGAGGATAAAACCTGCATACACTAATGGAAAAGAATTACTTTACAGACTTAGTTGGTATAGGTGTAACTTATCCTATCCAACTTACAACTAATGAAAATGGGGAAAGAGGTTGGTACCCAGTAAACGGGGATTTTAAACTTATCAGGGATAATATAAGTTCTATATTGTATTATATGATAGGTCAGAGATTTCGACAGGAAAACTTTGGTAGTAAACTATGGCAATGTATTGAGGAACCAAACTCACAAGCCCTAAGTTTTATAATTAAAGAGTTTTTAAAACAAGCCATAGGTGCATGGGAACAGAGAATAACCTTCCAAAATATCACAGTTACTAGAGTTGATGCAAAAATACACATAGAAGTAGCTTATGTAATAAATGGAACAAATTCTAGTCAGTACCTCGATATCACCTATGATAGGTCAGATAATTCATTAAATACACAATAATATGGGAATCACAAATAAATGGCTTAACCCATACCAGAGGTCTTATCAACAGATTAAGGCCAAGCTGGTTGAATCCCTTATGGGGCTTAAAGACCCTCAGGGTCAGAAACTCATAACGGATTATTCGGAGGGGAATATCTTAATTATCATCCTCTCATTGTTTGCGGCAATTGCCGAAGTACTTCACTATTATGTAGATAATATGGCAAGGGAAACCTTCCTATCTACTGCAAGAAGGTATGATTCGGTAGTTAAACATGGAGCTTTGGTAGATTACCATGCTCGAGCAGCAATTGCTGCTACAGTAGATGTAATCTTATCTCGAAGCATTACTGGTAACTCTATTGGAGCTAAATTAACCATACCTCAAGGAACTCTATTTACAGATTCCAGTGGTAATTCTTGGTTATCTGCTAGGGATGTAACTTGGTATTCGAATGTAACAACATGTAAAGTACCTATAATTCAACATGAGAAGTATACTGCAAGTGCTCTTAATAATATGCTAATACCTACTGGAGACAGGGTAATAATTCACCTCGGTACCTTGCCAAATGGTAAGTACTATGAACAAGGCTCTATGTCTTTACAGATAGGTGGAGAAACTTGGGTATTGGTAGATACCTTTGCAAAATCAAAGCCAACGGATAAACACTTTATGGTTTCAGTAGATGAAGCTCTTAACCCTTACATAATGTTTGGGGATGGAACCTTCGGTAAGAAACCTGCAGCAGGTGCAAAAATAACCAATGTAGTATTCTACTTAACTAATGGTACTCAAGGTAATGTAAAGAGTAATACCATTACTTCTGTACCCTCAATAATCTCTTCTTCAATTACTGATGCTACAGTAAGTAATGCTTATGATGCTGGAGGTGGTTCAAACTATGAGAACTTTATAATGCTTAAGGAACATATACCTTTGAGTGTAAAGACTTTGGGAGTAGCAATTACCAAAGAGGATTTCGAAAGTTTGGCTATGTTGGTTGATGGGGTAAACAAAGCTAAAGCCGATTATGAATGTGGTAGAAAGCTTACAGTATATATCAGTCCTGATGGTGGAGCTGTTGCTTCTTCTGAATTAATAAATAGGGTATACAACCTATTATCTCAAAGAGCACCTATGACTACTTGGTTAAAGGTTAAATCTGCAGGCAAGGTTCAGATTATTCTAGAGATGGAAGTTACTGGTAAGAAGTCTTATAAGACTCCAGAGATACAAACTCAAATTCTTACGGCATTATATAATGCCTATTCTCCGGAGCAAGCTCAAATAGGAGGAAGCGTAAGAGTATCAGATATCTATGCCCTGATAGATAATCTATCAACCGTAGATTACCTTCACCTTACTAAGTTCTATATTAAACCCTGGCCTACTACCATTTATGGTAATAAGGAATTAAACCTTGGCCAATTTAAATTGAACAAGGCAAAGGGTTCTATGACTTACTACATAACCTTCAATTCCTCAACTACTTTTACAGTACGTTCAGTATCGAATGGTTATGTAACTACTGGCTCAGTCGGTAGCTCTATTCAGATTATAGATAAAGCTAATGGTTTTGATTTCTCATTGGATATCCAAAACAATAGCTATCAATCAGGTTATCGATATTCTATTACAGTATCTGAACCAAACCATGATTATGAAGACCCTGGCTTTAATTTGCCAGTATTCGAGAATGCTTCACAATTAACATTAACAGTTAACGAAATAGTATAATGATAAACCTCAAAAATCTAATCGACTTTTTACCATTCGAATATAAGGACCAAGATACTTATAAGGTAAATGGTAAAGGCATCTTAGAGAGGTTTCTAGAAATTTGTGGAGAGCATTTTGAAGATTATATTACAAAGGATATTGAGAATATATTGGATATTATCGATATAGATAAAACCCCAGATATGTATCTCAATTTCCTTTGGCAATTTCTTGGAGAAATGCCCTTTGCTTATGGGAACACGATAGATGCACAGAAATGGGCAGAGTACTTTAATGGGTTCTACTCGGATAGTAAACTCCAGGAGTTATCAAAGCTTTGGATAATACCCAAAGAGGGACCTTTTACTTTAACTAGTACTCAGGTAAGAAACATCTTGAGATATTCGGTATCTCTTTTCAAAATAAGGGGTACATCAGAATTTTTCGAGATCATGATGAGGTTATATGGGTTAACCTGTGTAATAACAGACCCAGCAAAAGCCGATGGGTATGATGGTTGGATAAAAGGTCATCCCCACTTTGACCAATATTATCAGTACGATAGTAAATATACCTTTGATAACACCTTCGATTGTTCTCAATGTATTTCCGTAAGTTTTAAACTTACTGGTCATGGGTATACTTCTAATTCTGAGGCTTTTAAAAAATTTAGGGAAGCCGTAGAAAGTTTCTTTACTAGATTCATACCTTATCATGTATCCTTCACTATAGATTACGGTTTTGTAGTAAATGATGGGTATTCGATTAAGGCCGAGTTGGTAAACCCAGACCAGCCCAACTTAGTTACTTCAGAAGTATATGAAGTACCAGTATTGGTAACTGTAACCTCAGATTGGATGAATGCAGATTTGAGATATCAAATATCGAGTGATAGAATTAACTGGGGTTATACTAAACATGAAAGTGGTTCGGTATTTAATATTCCAAGGGCTGGTACTTATTACTTTCGAAGCGTTGGGGATAATTCTAAGATAACCCAAATTACCGTAAGGCAGGAAACTTATAACCGTTCATATATTATTTCTTGTGAGCCCATAACTGGTAAAATAACCCCAACTACTTTAAAGGTTAGTACAAGGGTGATAGCTAGAGTATCCTATAAAGGGACAGAGAAACTTTGTAATGTTCGATTAGTGGGTACCGATCAAGTAAAAATATCGGGCTCAACTTGGGAATTTACAAAACCCGGTACTTACTTTTTTGAGATTGTGGAATTTCCTGTAAAACAAACTTCATTCGTAGTAACCCAAGAAGAAGTTACTTATAAGGTAAGATGTACACCCTCAGAATTTAGAGTTGGAAATAATCAAACTATGAAGGATGCAGTTACTACTTTAACCATAATTTCAAATTATCCAGAGTCATTTACTGGAGAATTATATTGTAGGTTAATAGGTAACCCTAAGACTTTCAAGAATGGGGATAAATTTATTGCTAACAGTTATGGTACTTATAAATTCAAATGTACTTTAGATAAAAGAGAAACTGATGAAGGTGTGGGTATCTTTGAAGTAGTTTCAGATAAAACTGCTATATATAGGATCAGTATTAATCCATCTACATCTACTCTATATAACGGTTCTGCAAAAACTACCGTAATAATACAATGTATTTCGGGTAATGGTGATGATTACCGAGTTAAAGTAGTAGAAACTGGGGAAACCTTCAATGCTGAAAACGGGTATGTATATACTACTAATAGAGCAGGTACTTATACTTTCCAATCTGTAGCCTACCCAACTGCAAAGACTACTTGGGTAGTTAAGAATACCCCAGTTGTATATCAGAACAAACTAAAGATAGTTCCTTCAGATCCTTCAGATTCAAAGTGGAAAGAACCTAACTGGTCATTACCCGAAAGCCAAATTGATGATACTTATGCAGTATATCAGTTATTGGATGAAGTATCAGCTTGTAAATTTAGCCTTGAAGAAATGAAAAACGGGGTCAATGTAAGTGGTACTGCAACTTGTGATGAAACTGGGGAAACCTATAATCTTGAATCCGAGATTGTATTAACTAAAGCAGGTACTTATACTTTTGTGGCAGATGATGATTCTTCATTAAGGTGTCAAGTAATATTGGAAGATTACCCTACTATTATAGAATTAACCGTTGACCCAAGTTATGCCGAATTAAAGGGTACCATTAAACAAGTATATTGTTTAATTAGGTGTAGTTCTAATAAAGCTGAATTCGATAGTAGAGTTAGACAAGTTGGCAAAGTAACTACTTTTGATGCTGGTGGAGCCGGATATGAATTTACTACGGCTACCGCTGGAGAATACATTTTTGAATCAGTTGCCGATACTTCGGTACGGGCTAAGTTTACGGTAGTAGATGCTGACTTATTAAGCGTTAATCCTCAAAAGTTGGAATGGGAATCAGATGACACTTCTGAGAAGACATTTACCATTACCACTTATAGTAATCAAATGTGGAAAATTGAAGAAGTATGATAAAGAGTGCAATAGACAATGTAACAGAGACTACTACTCAATCTCTGTTCAAGACTTCAATGATTGGTTTATTTGGAGAATGTACCCAAATTATTTATGACCTTAGGTGGATGATATTACTTGCCATAATATTGATACTTTCAGATTTATGGTTTGGTATATCTGCAAGTAGAGTACAAGATATAGTCATTCGAAAGTCAAGGGCCGGTAGGAGAACCCTAAATAAGCTGGTTGATTATATTTGTTATATCTTACTTGGGGCTGTAATTGGGAAAGCTATTGGAGAACCCTATGGAGTAGATCCCATAGAAGTATCCATTACTATAATGATATTATGCTATTGCTTCGAAATAGATAGTATCTATGGGCATATATGTGAAATACATGGCATTAAAAAACAATATAGTATCTGGAAGATAATCTTTAAGCTGTTAACTCTCAAATTTAATGAACTCGGAGAAGCTTTCAGGGATATGGCAGAACAAAAGAATAACTTTAAAAATACAAAGAATAATGAAAACGTACTTTAAGTATGAAGGTATAATCAAATCTAAGGAAGCAGCCGAAGCAATTGCTGCCCCTTCTGGTTTGGGGCCATTCTGTGGATTTGGCTCAGCCACCATAAATGGTAATAAATTGGTTGTTTCTCCTCAGGGAGTTTCTGGTAGTAAATTTGCTAATGTAATTAAGGATAGGATTACAGCAAGGTATATGTCTAAAGATTCTGAAGAGGGAGAATTACCCGATATAAATTTTGGGTGTATTTCAAGAGATGGCTATATATTTATCTCTGATGAACAAACATTGACCATCGAGAATATTCAGGGAACCCAAGGGTCCACCGATGAAGTATTACTGTTTGCAGTACACACTACTATCTCCGAACCCGTAGATAATCCAGTAGATTTTGTAGCTTATTGGAATGAATCTTCAGAAAGTTTCTATGAGTTATATAAAAAATCTCTAGATATATACTACCCAATTTCTGAAGAGAATCGTAATTCCAATGTACTTAATAATGATATTTATTCGGATTATAGTATGACTCTTAGTAATCTTCTAGAGATGGTAGAGACTGCTTGCCCTTATTATTCTAACAATAAGAATTCTGTTGTTCTTATTGGGATATATGGTAAGGGTACAGATGCTATGACTAAAAGAAATGAGAACTTTGCTATTGTACCCTATCAGGGCAAATTCCAGGAGATCCCATATACTACTGCTACTCACAGTATGATGAAAGAATTCATAACTAAAGTAGAGAAAATGAATACTGGGTTTCCGGTAGAGGATGAAAATGGGAATCTATTGAATATTAAGCAATACATTGATGGGCAACTAGAAGCTCTCAGAAAGGAATTCTCTGATTCTTTGAATACTGCTAGTTTACCCATAGGTTCAATAATTTTATGGGAAACCGATGTAATCCCTGAAGGATGGGCTGAATATACAAAGGCTTCAGGTAGGATAGTAATAGGATATCAGGCCGGAGGTATTCAAATTGGAGACGAGATGATGCTACAGAATATTGGGGATTTCTATACTCCCACTAAAGGTAACTTTGTTATTAAATTGAAAGGCGATGATTTACCAAGACATAGGCATGCTCTCGGTGTATCTAAAGGTAAACAGGATAATGCCAATAACTGGGAGAATGTTAGACCCCAATCTTTCTTTAATAGAGAAACGGGTTTAAATGGAGACTTCGGTAGAGGGACTCCCACCAAGGGTATTCAAGATGGTGCTATTGTAGTAAGTTGGAATTTAATAGGGGAATCTTTCCTACAAGAGACTTCGGTAGATACCTTGACTATCGAAAAGTTACCACCGACTATTACTTTAAGATATATTCAAAAAATATCATAGGTCGTAATTAGTTGTTAATATAACTCATGTGTATTATTTGTATTGTCTAAGTAAACTCTTGTTTTGTTTTTGTTTTGCATAGTTTGTTTAGAGTAAACACTCGGAAAGGGACGTTGGGAAACGTCCCTTTTCTTTTGTGTTAATATCTAAGTTCTTCTTTAGCTCTATCTTCCCAATACTGTATATCCTGTCTAAGTTCAGAAATATATCTCATGGATTCATTAGTCTTAGGCATTTCGAAGAATTCTATGAGCATTATATTAGTAATCCTTGTACTATTTCCGAGTCTCTCTTTAATGAATGGGGGAGGAGTAATTAATACTTCGAATAAAAGATAAGCATCCGGAGAAAGTTTATCTTTCATATAAGTATACATCATATCTATCATTTCGGATTTAGCTTTCTCTTCTTCACTATCATCTTCTAGTTCTTTGTCATTATCGAATAAATCATCCAGTTTAAAGAGGCTTTGATTATACTCTGCTTGTTCTCCGTATGCAGAACGAAGCAATTTATTTTTAAATGTACTCAAGGAAGCAAGGATTCTTGCTTTGAGATGTTCTTCAGTACATTCACCATAGTATTTATTAAAAACAAATAACATCTTGTCCCAGAAATAAGACTGAATTATATCTGGTGTAAGATTAAACCTTTTATAATCAATCTGTCTGGTAAGATTCCTAATCACTGGCTTACAGACTTTATAAAGTCTATTGAAAGTAGCTTCATCATATTCTTGCATAGGTTTTAATCGATGAAGCTCTGAGCCATTATTTCCTTTACTTTTTCCCATGTTTTTAAATTTTTCTTTATGCAAATATAAGTATTTTTTCTTATATAAAATAATAATATTAAATATTCGGGAGCTTAAGGTAGTGGATTAGTAGTTTCTAGTTAGTTGTCAACATACTCAGAACTATCTCGGTACTATCAAAATCTATTAGTTTATATAATATTGCAATATAGATATGAAGAAATTTAAAGACAACATCAAATTTAGTTTCACACCGGATTTCCAACTTGAGATACTCCGGTTTGTTTTAAGAGATAAGGAAGGAGGTCTAGTCCTAAAAAGGATTAAAGCTAATTACCTGGTTCTTATTGAGCATGCCCTTATATTTGAGGGTATATCAAAATACTTTAAGAAGCAAGGTAAGATGCCTTCAGAGAATGTATTAAAAGAAGTATTAAAAGAATTGCTAGAATCAAAGGCATACATTGATTTGGTAACTAAGGATGACATCCCTAATATCAATAAGTTAATAAGCAATTTATATCACATTCCCTTATCGGATGCAGATTATATCAAGGAAAAGATTTACCAGTTCTCTACCTATGTTGAAATGAAGAACCTGAATGACTCTTTTGATTTAGATAACTTCGAACAATATGAAGAGTATTCAAGGAAGATTGAAAAAGTACTTCAGAAAAGTAAACCAAAGAAAGAGGACGAACCTATATACATGATTCGAGATATTACAGAGAGACAGTTTAAAAGACAATCAGAACCCTCGGTAATACCCTGTCCCTTTAGGCAATTAAATGACCTTACTAATGCAGGAGGTTATCCCGAACATTCTATTAATGTAATATTGGATAAACCTAAAGCAAAGAAAACTTTCTTCATGGTAAACCTTGCCCGAGGTTATCTTCGAATGAAGAAATCCGTATTATACGTAGATACCGAGAATGGTAAAGACCAAATCATGGACAGATTTATTCAATCTAGTATCAATAAAACCAAAAAGGAATTATACTCAGGTGAGTATGATAAACTTGAAGCTAAACATTTAAGAAAGCTTGCAAGATTTGGGGTTGAATTGGTGGTTGAGAGGGTACCTGCAATGATTACTAATACAACTTACATAAAAGAGAGGATAGTTCAATTGCGTAATCAAGGCATCGATATTAGAGTATTAATGGTAGATTATGCAGGTAAGCTTGCCTCAATAGCTGGAGACCGAGAGGATTTCGAAAGGATTTCTAATGTATATGTAGATTTGCAAAACTTGGCAGAAGAGTTACATCTTGATATCATATGGACTGCACATCATATTACTCGTGAAGGTAAGAAGCATAGACTTACTAGATATGATGAAAATGATATCTCTGGTTCAATTGCTATTGTTCGTAATGCTCAAGTTATTGTGGGTCTTAATTCTACCGAGCAAGAAGAAAAAGATAATATACTTCGAGTTGAGATGGTAGTACAAAGGGACGGTCTTTCTTCAGGTAGAGCCTTATTTAAATGTGATGTTGAAAGACAAAGATGTACAGAATTTACAAGAGAACAACGTAAACAATATGATGAGGTATATGGTAAAAAATTGGATGAACAATTTAAGAAGAGCACTAATCCAGATGCGGATTCTAAGAAAAGGGAAAGGACTACTGGAGACATTTAAATGTAAGCTTGGATATCATGAATGGGTAGCTGTTCATTGGTCTGAGTTTAAACAGAGACCTCGTAGGGCAATCTTTTCTAAGAAAGGTGGGAGAAGAAAAGCCCAGTATTATGAGAAACGATATGTAAAATATTACTGTATGAGATGTGGGAAGAAAAGATATGAAAACAAAGAAAATAGAAATAGTAAAAGATAGATGGTCTGATGGGGTAGCTTTAGAAATATCCCATAATGGTTGGCAAACCACTTGTATCAACGATTTAGATTTAGAGGATTTAAAGAAACTTCGAAGAGTAATTAGGAAAGCTATAAGAGAGTATGAAAATAACTAATCAGTTTAAATCTAGACTAAGGACATACTTCGTTAAACGATTGGGAGCATTTGATTATAAGCATGGCTGGATGCGTATACCAACTTGCCCATATTGCGGGAGAGAACAGAAGTTGGGGGTTAATCTTTCCATGTATCGAACTAATTGTTTTCGATGTAATGCTCATCCCTCTCCTGCTCAACTGATAATGGATATAGAGGGATTTACAGAATACCATGAACTAATTAACTTTTTGAACAATGGACAATTTGATGAACTACAGTTTAAGGAAGAGAAAATCGAACTTGCCGAGAGTAAGCCCCTGTATCTCCCTGAGGGATTTAGAAATATTTCGATTGGAGACAGCCAACTTGCAAAAAGTATTAGGGGATATATCAAGAAACGTGGCTTCAACCCCGACCAGTTTTCAAGATTTGGTATCGGCTATGGAACAATGGGCACGACTTACGGGTACCTTATCATCCCGTTCTATTATCAAGGACAACTTAAATATTACAATGCTCGGAACGTTATCGGAAAAGGTCCCAGGTATAATAATCCCGATAAAGATATCACAGGCCTTGGCAAACAATTTATCATCTTTAATCATGACGCATTGGAAATGTACCGGTCGGTATTCATTTGCGAGGGAGCACTTAATGCTCTCACAATGGGCGATAGAGGAATTGCCACAATGGGCAAAGCTATTAGTCAGTACCAAATCAATGAATTACTTAAATCCCAATGCGAAAGATATATTATACTCTTGGACCCAGACGCCAAGCAATATGCAATCAATTTGGCGCTCAAACTTGTTGCCTATAAAAAGGTCAAGGTGGTGTTTTTACCAGACGGAAAGGATTGCAACGATCTTGGGAAAAGGGAAGTCTTAAGGTTAGTATATAATACTCGGTATCAAAGTTATCAAGAATTGATTGCTATCAGAAACTCATTGAAATAGGGAGTTCCTATTATATTATAAATAATATATTTATGCGTGAACCATCTATCCATATAACTAAGTCTCAATTTGAGGAAATATTAAATACCTTAGAGGTAGACAATTTCCCAGTTGAGGCTTTTTTTGTTATTGCTCGAAAGGAGGCAATAAATCATAGAGCAGTCTTAGTTTCTAACAATAAGAATACTAAGCGAGTTAATAACATATTACTAGCATCTAAGGGAGATGCTGCCCTCGTTGCTGATATTTTATATGCAACTCGTATAAAGTTAAAGCATCGGGGAGTTCGGAAAATAAATGAAAGTAATTCTCGAGAATGGGCAAATTGTAAAAAGCTTGCAGAGATATGTAATACCTTCTGTGAAGATTTTAAATTTGATACTCGTGAAGGTTTTATCAAGTATATAGAGACTGGATTAAAAAGGATGACTGATTATCGTAATGTTATGCAAAGGTTATTATCTATGCAAGAAAACATCACTAATCAAGTAGATGCTGAGATAGAGTTACAAAATTCAGATTTAAAACTTACCAAAGAGATACATGATTACTTTATAGGTAAGATTGCTAAGGCAACTGGTATATATGAATCTTATGAAAATCAACCAGAGAAGTATGTACACTTTGCAAAGGTTGGTGACTTCTTAAAAGAAGAAGGTTGGGATTATAAGACCTTCATCGATGCTCAGTTTGAATCTCTTGCATGGTGTAATGGTTTACCAGACATTGCACAGATGTATACTGATAAAGCAATTGAAAGATACAATAAGTATTTATATAAGAATAAGAATAAACAACTACTCGAAGATGAACCAATAGTAGAGGGAAGTCTTTGGGATAAAATCAAAGAGTAATATGAAAGGCTTACAATTTTTAGGAAACAGAGTGGAGGATGCAGCAAATGCCTTTATTGATGTCCTCAAGTATTCAGACCAGTCGGTAGACTATCCAGATTTCAAGGATATCGAACCTTGGCCAGATGAAATTGTTGATATGTTTAAAGATGCACTAAAGGATAAACCTTTTTCCGAGATTAGTGCTATCTTGATGTATACCCAACAGTCATCAAGGTTTGACCTAATTGCAGAGTTAATGCTTGGTATTGGTTTGGTAGAAATGAGACACTATGACAAGTTATCCGATTTCTTACAGAAGGCAGACCCTCATGAACAGGATTCTGTTATGGATATCTATCCTAAAGTGGAAATAGGATTTTCTCCTCAAAGTGCTTTGAAGATTGCTTGGAATTCTGAGATAGAAACCATTGGCAATTATAAAAAGATTATGAATAATCTAGCCTTGTATAGTGAACGTGCTGATTATGATGATGTGATGTATTTGTTGAATAAACTGATTGCTGATGAAGAACATCACATTAAACTCATCAAGGAAGCTATGGGAGTAGATAAAGGTACTAAGGGAGTAACTGTAATCATTAAGTAATATGAGTCAAGTAGCAATTATACATAAAGAATCCCGAGATATAATTATCTCGGGCAATTCCTATACATGGTGTCCTTGTTGTGGTAACTGTTATATATTATCCGAAGAGGAAGTGGTAAATGCTATAGACAATGATTTATCAGTATATGCCGAATGTTCTTGTGGTAATTCATTTTACATAGAAACAGAAGATGAGCAAGATAATTATTCAGAATGGTAATATGTGTGAACTCGACTTACCTCTTAAGTTCGCACAGAAACTTTATAATGAGTTTGCCATTCGACATCCAAATGCTTTCTACTTACGTACAAGGCAAAGAGGTATGCAGAATTGGGATGGTAAGATTCACTACATCACCAAGACTGGGCAATTTAAAATAGGTTTGCTTCCTAAGGTATACGATATGTGTATTGAGATGGGAATTAAACCTAAAGTTGTAGATATGCGTCAACCTTTACCTAAAGTCAGTAAAGTTGTTACGAAGATAGGCAAATATAAATTAAGACCAGAACAGGAGAAAGCAGTCAAGGCTGTAATTAATAATACGATTGGAGGTAAACCCTTTCATATCGGAGTATTGGATTACACGGTTAATGCAGGTAAAACTCTTATTATGTCGTCTTTGTATTTATCCTATAAGAAGCAGTTGAAGACTTTGTTAATAACTAATGACTCGGATTGGTTAAACCAAGCTAGAGAAGAATTTAAGCAATATCTACCCGGAGAGGATATCACTTTTGTTCAAGGCAAAGTTTTAAACTGGAGTAACTTCACAATAGGTATGGTTCAATCTATTTCTCGTAATATGAGGTTCTATCAAAAAGAGTTATCTCAAATAGATATGGTACTTATAGATGAAGCTGACCAGGGGGGCAGTAGGCAATATCAGAATGTAATCACCCGGTTATTCAATACTCGTATTCGTATAGGACTATCTGGTACCATCTATATGAGTAAGCTTGCTAAAGATAAAGTTAAGAATATGAATCTTGAATGTTTCTTTGGTAAGGTACTTGCCGAGTTTAAACTTAGGGATTCTATTAAGAAGGGTTATTCAACTAAAACTGTAGTAAAGATGGTACCAGGTAAACCCTGGTATGGGAATTGGGAATCCGATTGTATATCTTATAAAGAGATATATGATGATTCGATTACTAACAGTTATACTGCTTGGTTAATGGCATATTCCAGATTACGATGGAATATTAATCAAGGCAGATATCCTGCTCTCGTAGTTTGCAAGCATATTGCACATTGTGAAAATCTATATAAATTCTTTAAAAAGAAACTGGGCGATGCCTATAATATTGCCTATGTGCATGTTAATACCAAATCTAAATTAAGACAACAAATAATGAAAGATTTTAGGGACGGCAAAATTGATATCTTGGTATCAACTACAATCATTGCTCGGGGCAAAAACTTTCCTAAGCTAAGGTATTTGCTTAACGCAGCAAGTATGGATAGTCAAGAAAAATCTATTCAGTTCCTTGGTCGTTTGGTAAGAACCGATAAATCGAAAAAGAAAGTGTACCTTGATGACCTTCACTATCCTGGTAATTATTTAGATAGGCATGGAAAACATAGGAAGCAATATTATCAGAGACAAGAATTGAAAGTAATCTTATTAGACAAACTATGGAAGAAACATCCTAACCATAGCCTTATTCAGAGTTAACTAGAAGTACTATGAGTAATTACTTTTCTCCGTAGGAGGAAATAATTACATCCTAATAAGCATACGGGCATTATGAATAAAGATAAAATTATATGTATCAGGGAAGATACTGATGAACGATTAATACAATTACAATCGGAAGGATATAGAATAATACAAATATCCGCATCAGGTATCTACTGCTGGATATTATTAAGGAAACCAAATAACAATATATAATGAAACTGATAGACCGAATATTAAATTGGATGAACCCACCTGCCAGTAATCCCAAACATGTATTCAATTGCAGGGATTTGGCATGGGTAACCCCTATTAAACACTGGAGATATACCCCGGATGTTTATACCCATTCATTTAGTTTATATTGGGGATCTGGATTAGAGATCAAATTACAACAAGATACTACTGACCCAGAATCTTGCCCAGAATTATCTAAACTCAGGGAACTATTTATTAATAACATTGGTTATTCATATGTAACCCTAGATGATATTACTAACATATACATTTATAAAGAAAAATGAGATGGCAAAGAAAAGACAACTTCTTGATTTATCAAAACATGATGTACTTACACCAATAGATGTTAGTCAATTGGGTACTAACGGAGATCCATGCTTTGGTATTGGGTATGATTTATCCACTAAAGAATGTAAATTATGCGGAGACTCAGAACTATGTGCGTTCAAGATGTCCCAGAACTTGAACATTACAAGGAAAGAATTAGAACAGAAGAATCAATACAAAGATTTGGATGTATTAGAAGATACGGTTGGTATCAAGAAATACATCCGAGGCTTGATTCGGAAAGGGAAAGACAGAAAAGAAATTATCTCAAAGACAGTTGAGAAATTCGAAGTACCTAAGAAACGTATTAGAGAACTTTATAGAGAATGCAATGGGAAAGGTCAGTAAGTTAAGAATGATATGGGCAATGTTTAAGTTATATCTTAACAACCCAAATTATTATGTACGGCAAGATGATGTTCTTGCTGATTTGTTTATGCAGGGTGAATACGACGTAGAAAGATTCTGTCATTCACTCGGAGTAACTCCTCAACAAGGATTAACCTTTGAACAACTTTTAAAAAAATGTAATATATTATGAACAGATTTAGATTTATCAAAGTACGGGAGGTAATATCTCCCAACAGAGCAAACCCAAATGATGCTGGGTTAGATTTTTATGTACCAACCGATTTATATCCAGAGCATATTCATTCTAAAAATGAATTCGACTCAGAAGGTTATGATTTAGATGTTCCTTTTGGTGAAGCCTTTGTAAGGCATATAGCTTTAAAACCTGGACATCGTATACTTATCCCATCTGGTATTAGGGGATTGCTTGAACCACCTGCCTCTATGTTAATGGCTGCTAATAAGTCCGGTATAGCTACTAAGCAAGGTTTACTCTTTACAGCTGAGATAGTAGATTCTCCCTATGTAGGAGAGATACATATAGGAGTATATAATGCTTCTGATAAGGCTCAAGTTATCGAATGTGGCAAGAAGCTTGTACAGTTCATACATGTTCCTATCTACATCACAGAGCCAGAAGAGATTCAACAAGAGGAATTCTATACTGAGTCTCAAATGTGGGGAAGTAGAGGAGATAAGGGATTTGGTTCATCTCAAAATAAATAAACATGGATGTAAGAAACATAAGAGAAGAGGTGCCCAATATAAAAGAAACAGAGGTACTCCCACAGATGTATACCTTAGGGTTAGAACAATTAAATGGGTATAGGCAAATAGAATCACTACCAGAATATCCCTTAGATATAAATAACCCGAAGAGCCAAGTTATACTTAAGGATTTTATTGGTAGGGTAATCGAAGAACTAACTGAAGGCTTTGAATCTACCAATGAAGTATTTGACCTTTGCAGTAAAAATGGATGGAATATGGAGATGCTCAACGAAGAAGAACATCAATCCATACTGAATTCTCTTGCTAATGCAAATGAAGAACAAGCAGATGCTTTAGGCTTTTTCTTTACTCTTCTAGCATATTCAAATATACTTCCTGAAGATATACTTAGTTATAATAAAGCAAAAGACTTATTTGAAGTGATGGCTATTGGGGTTAAAGAACTGGTAATCAAATATTCAGATTATCATAACTTATTGAAATTCGACATTATCTGTAAAGAGGATTTCTATGAGGACGAAGGTAAGTGGGAACATATAAATTCCTATACTCCAGGCTTTCACCAGATGAACGAACTATCCCATGAAGCTGAGAAATTATATCTATGGGAAGTAATCTATGAACTCAATAAAGCTAGAAATTTCCTTAAATGTAGACCATGGAAACAAACTCAAGTGATGACTAAGGAAATAGATTTTCAAGAATCCTTGGTAAAAGCTTTCTATCTCTATATGGGATTCTTAGCGATGAATGGGTTTACTCCTCTCGGATTATTCGGTTTATTCTTTAAAAAACAACGTCTCAATAGATGGAGGCAACAAACTAATTATTAACATGTCAGGATGGAACCATAAATTAGAGGGACTTCAACTTAATCCGGAGGAGTCCCTCCATTCGTTAGAATTTGCTACCTCACAAGAAGCATGGGAAAAACTCAATGAGGGATTCCTAAGATTAGAGCCTGCTTTATTTGCAAAGGGGGCTATTGCCAATAGTGGGGTAGCAGTAGTGTATAACGTATTCATAAAGATACGCAATGCCTGGGTAGACCCAGAATTTGATTATGGGAGATGTTTCAATTATAAAGAAACTAAGTGGACTAGCTTATTGAATAACTACATAGACTTTAATAAGCTTGACTTGTTGCGTAGTAAACTGAGAGTACTGAGAAATAAGTACAATCAGAATTACAATATAACCTATATGTTTAACAATCATCATGATAACGGAAAGCAATGTCTAATAGCAGCGACTTTTTCAAAACGATTCGGGGAGGACATCCCAGTTATTACAATGGTAGTTCGGGCTTCGGAGATTACCAAGAGGTTAATATTCGATTTCCTATTAATTCAACGAATGTCAGAGTACGTATATGGTCCGGATCAGTCAGTACAAATCAACCTATTCGCGACTCAAATGTACGGAAATGTGGAGACACTTCTAATGTATCATACCCATAAGCCATTGAAGAAGGTACTTAAGGGGGCAGAAGAGAATGCTTGGAATAAGAGAATAAAAGAAATATGGAAGAAATTCCAAAAGGGTACAGAGAAGGAATTCTCTTCATTCAAGGTATTCTTTAGAAGTTTTAAAGTGCTCAGACCAGATTTATATGAAGAAACATATAAATCAATGAAAGCAAAAGAATTACTTCTTGAATACGAAGATATTGAATATCCCGAGAATGTAATTTCTTACTCTCAACGTAAAGCCTATAAGAAGAAACTTTTAAAACAAAAGAACAACGATGGAAGCTAGGGAATTTTTAAATCAGAAGCGGATAGGATTAGTAAACAAATTCTATTACCAAGTTTTAGAGATTAAAAAGAACGGTGCAGAACCAGATATACCCTTGTTAATGAAAGAGGTAGAGGATTTCGATGATTTTGTATTTCGCTACTGGCATATGACCTGGGTTAATTCTACAATGTCATACAGTTAAATATTTATATAATATGAGGATATATTCTAACAGTTTTGAGTTAATGTCCGAAATGGGCAGAGAACTCAACAGTTATGGTCAACTTGTAAAACCAAAGACCTATCAAAATAAAGTCATTGAAGGTAATGAGGATTTTATTACTAAAGAACTCATTTGCCAACAATATTGCTTAACTTCATTGGGAGACCCGGTATGGTTATTCGTATTCTCTCATTCAAGAGAATGGGCAGATGCTGAGTTCCAAGAAAGGGTTGATACCTCTGATATAATTAATCCAGGTAAAGCTTGGGAATTAAGAAAAGATTTATGGGAACAGTTCTTGGTAAATGGTAAATTTGATTATACCTATAATGAGAGAATCATCCATGTTATTAAACCATTGATAAGATTATTGAAGGACGATAATGACACTCGTAAAGCAGTATTACCAATATTCAATGGTGATATGGACGGATTAGATACCGATTGGTATGATGGTAGTAGACGTATACCCTGCTCTATGTATTATGACTTCCTTATCCGTCAGAATGGTAAAGGAGAGAAGGTATTACATATTTGCTATCATCAAAGGAGT
>ERZ791846.58-NODE-58-length-89724-cov-92.5496_pt1 | contig 89724 bp, 115 predicted proteins | sample MGYA00510289_ERZ791846 | MGnify/ENA primary metagenome ERZ791846 (study PRJEB30046, sample SAMN00715274) | human gut metagenome | study: EMG produced TPA metagenomics assembly of the A metagenome-wide association study of gut microbiota in type 2... | reverse complement strand
TCAATATCAATACCTTCAGGAATATTATTAATAGGTGTATCATCTGTAATAATTGGGTTAGAAGACTCTTTCATAACATCATCAATATCAATACCTTCAGGAATATTATTAATAGGTGTATCATCTGTAATAATTGAGTTAGAAGACTCTTTCATAACATCATCAATATCAATACCTTCAGGAATATTATTAATAGGTGTATCATCTGTAATAATTGGGTTAGAAGACTCTTTCATAACATCATCAATATCAATACCTTCAGGAATATTATTAATAGGTGTATCATCTGTAATAATTGAGTTAGAAGACTCTTTCATAACATCATCAATATCAATACCTTCAGGAATATTATTAATAGGTGTATCATCTGTAATAATTGGGTTAGAAGACTCTTTCATAACATCATCAATATCAATACCTTCAGGAATATTATTAATAGGTGTATCATCTGTAATAATTGAGTTAGAAGATTCTTTCATAACATCATCAATATCAATACCTTCAGGAAGATTATTAATAGGAGTATCATCTTTATTTTCAGCTACTGAATTGGAATATCCATTATGAATTACTTGCTTCTTCTTATTATCTATATGTTCCATAATATTATCCTCTACATTTATAAGTTGTTCATTCTTTATATCATTATTATCTTTTATTTTTATACCATTTATTTTATATAAGCTATCGTAACTATCTATAATAGTTACAGTATCACTTTTCATTGGATTTTCACCCAATGCATTGGGATAATTACTATTTTGTGTTCTACTCATAAAATATGGGCATTTAAAATACCATGCTTTTTTTACTTTTATTGGTGCAAATCCTGCTACTAAAACAATAGCTTCGTCTTTACTCATTTTCATGATTTCATCGGGTGTTAAAAGTTCTCTCCCAGTTTGGTTCCAAGATTTACTAGTATTAAAAGCACCAGATTGAGATTTATTAGCTACTTCAATAGTTTGCTTTCCAAGCATTTTACAAATATTTTCGGCAGTTTCAATTTCATTAGGAGCAAAGAAAATTCTAATATGACAATTTGAAATAATTGAATTATCTTTAGAATAATTCTTATTTACTTGATTTATGTCTTGAGCAATAAATAATGTTTTAAGTCCATATCCAGCCATAATAGCCATAGCAGTTTCCATTTTTTCAATTCTACCAAGCTGAGGAAATTCATCTAATAAAAATAAACAACGTTGTTTATTTTTATTTTTATCAAAATTCATTTCTTCCATATTTCTATCTAAAGCATAATTAATAAAAATACGGACAAGAGGAATAGCATCTTGTACTTTATTTGGTGGAATAACTAGATACACTGTCACAGCTTGATTTGGATTCATAACATCTGTACTAGTAAATTCAGATATTGATGTATTATTAATTACATTAGGATCTCTAAAAAGATTAAATTTAGCATTAGCTGAGCTTGTAACACTTCCTTGCTCTTTAGGATCACGATTAGCACATTCAGCAGCACCAGCTGCAACTTTTGGGTGTGTAAGTAAACATCTAAATGGAGAATGTTCATCTTCAAAATTTAGTGTACCTTGTTTATATTCGTCTGCATAATAAACTTGTATTTCACGGATAGTTCTAAAAACAGAAGAATATTTTTCAATAAGTGAAGGAGCTTCTTCTTTTAATTCTTCTTTTATTTTTTTTAATTTTATAACATCTACAAAAATACCATAATTATTTAGATTTTCGTTAAATGCTTTGAAACTAGATTCAATATAGTTTCCATATATTTTTAAGAAAGGATTATCTTCAAAGAATTCTTTAGTGGATATATGATCAAAATGTTGCATAGCATCAATTTCATCATCAAAAGGCATATCTCTAGAAGATAAAAAGTCTGATACATTTGCTAATGTAGGAATTGGTAAATCTTGTCTTTTATGTGCATATAATAAATGTAATATTACAGTCTGTATCAAAGCTGTAGATGTATCTATCCAATGGCTGTCTCCTTTTTCTCCACCTTTTCCTGTTGGATCTGCTATCATTCTAGCTAAACTCATTACATCAGACATTTCATTTAAAGTACCCATTCGCACTTCAGCAATAGGATTCCATCTTGCTGATAAACCATCGCTTGAAAATGGTTCAAATTTAATAATCTTATTTTTTAGTGCTTTTTTTCGATAAGAGGCAGTAAAATTAAAATTTTCACCTTTTAAATCTAATACAATTAGAGAATGTTTCCATTCTAAACATGTATCTATAATTATAGAAGCACCTTTACCACTACGAGTAGGAGCAAAAACACCAATATGTGCAGGTCCATCATCTCGCAAAATTTTTGAAGATATATTTTTGTCTTTATAACCTTTAAATGTATACGGATTTATTCCGACTATTACACCTTTATCATTTATAAGACCTGTTTCACGTAAGTCTTTTTTAGTAGCCCATTTTGCACTACCATAACTCGAAAGACTTTCCATTTTTTTTACAACAAGCATACTTATTAAAGAGGCAATAGTAATACCAATTACTATATATCTTTGTGCATCCATTATTATTGTTGGTATTACCATAGAAAATTTAGCTTTCCAAACAAAAAACATCCATGGAGCATATATTTTTATATCACCAATAGGAATACCTATCCCTAGTAATTCATCATACTTACAATCTTTAGCAACACTTTGTGTTGCGATTTCCATAAATATCAATACAACAGGAATAAATACCATAAAAAATTTTCTTATTTTAGCTTTTTTTATTTCTTTATCCATATAAACTAATCACCTCATTTAAAAAGAAATTGATTGTGTCAAATATACATAAAACGTTGTGCCAGCTTCAACTGTTATTTCTGGTTCAATTTCTAATTTTTGCTTAAAAATCGAACTTGCAGTATTTAATAAATTAGCACTAGCACCTTGCATTGCTAATTGTCCGCTATCATGCCAACCATAATCATTTCCATAACTATTATTACCAGTAGCAATACTTCCTAAAGCAGCCAAAGCAGAAGAAAACATTCCCGCAGATATTTTTTCACCATTGTGATTGTTAACATCACCAGGTATACCAGGATATCCATTCAAATCTGCTGTTTGAAATGCTCCTTCTATGTTATACGTAGAGCCATCAGGCATTACTAAATGTTTCCAATTTATGTTTATACGATTCTGCCCTTGTTTGGCTCCACTTGCATATTCGCCAATAAGTCTAGCTCCCATTGGAACTAATATATTTATTCCTTCTAAAGAATCATAAATATTTGTCTGAACTTGAGCCATAATTTGCCCACCAGTTTGGCTATTAACACCATTTAGTAAAATAAGAGGAATATACGTACCTGCTTGTAGAGAATTTTGTGTAGGTGGTATATATGTCATTAATTTAGAATTTGTTGAAGCATCAGAGGTATGTTCAATATTTTCTATATTATCTTTTGAACTTGAATCGCTAATAAATGCAATAGCTGACTCAAATATATTTTTATTATCTTTTTTATTTTCATTTATAGTTTTATCTTGATTTTGATTTATTTGTTGTACACTTTGTTGTGGTACAGCTTGTGTTCTAGGCACTGGAGAAACTACATTCATATATGGATTATAAGTACCATTACTATTTAAAATAGGTAAAGGTCTATTATAATTATTATTAGTAGTATTATTGTTATTTCGTTCGTATGAACGATTTACTTTTTCTGATGAATCAATATCTTGATCATTTTCGACATTATTATTAACGTTATCTTCTTTTTGTAATTTATGGGTTTTATTATATTCATAATTTCCTAGCTTCTTTTTTGTTTGTATATTATCATAGTCATCTCCAATAATCTCTTTATTTAAAGAATTATCACTAGATGTAGCGATTTCTACTTCTTTATTTTTTGGTGCATCACTTTTTCCATAGGTTGCCCCAAAAATTACACAAATTATAAAAACGATACCTAAAATAATAAATTTCTGCATTTTATTTTTATTTACAGTTCGAGTTGTAGGTTGTTCTATTTTATTATCAATCGTATCATCTTTTTCATTTTCAATATTATTAATATCATTTTTAGTATCAATATTTTTCTTATTAGAGGATTTTATTTCAGATATTGTTTTGTTCTTTTTAAAATTTTTAATAGATTGTACTATATCATTTACTATACTCATAAAAATACCTATTCTTTCTCAATAATAATAATATCTTCACTTTTATTTGATACTTGTAATTGAGCAACATCAAATATTTTATCAATTATAAATAGATTATTTTTTTGTCTATAATTGGCAAAAGATAAATTTTTAGAATCTTTTTCTTTTATGAATAAAGCAGGTAATTTTTCACTAGTTTCCTCAAATTTTATATAAGTTTTTTTCCCATCATCAAAAACTGAAATAGGAGCCCAACTTGGTAATTTATTACCTTTTTTTGACTTAATTTTATATGAGAAATTTATATTTTCAGGTTTTACGTTCAAACCTTTACCAAGAGGATAAACTTCATCATTATTATATTCATTATTAATCATTTTTTTAGTTACTAAATCTTCATTTCCATAATTCCAAGATATCATTGGATTGTACCAACTGCCTGAATTTAGAAGAATTTGATAAACATGTCCACCAGATGTATTTACTATTATATTTGTGGCAATATTATTAGCTATTGGTTTTATATAAAGATGTGGTGTATCAGCAACAATAGCTTTATCTATAAGCCATTGTGCAGTATCTCCACCACCTACATATGTTATTTGTTCACCTTGTTTAAACTCTAAATCGGTTAAATAACCGATTTTGCAATAAATTTTATATACTTGTTGAGGAGCATAAGCAAATTCCATGCGAGCGTAACCTTGAGCATTAGCACCATCTTGAATATAATTATTTACCTTTGATGAAGGCGTAGGATTAATCATATATTTATTAGTATTTTCTACAGGTCTACTATATTCAATTTTAGGAGTAACATTATTATTTGAAATATCATCATAATTTCTCTCACGAGCTTCTGAAATATATTTTTCTAATAAAAGTTTATCCTCTTGTTTATATTTCAAATTTTTACTTTTCTCACTTGCTAATTCTTTTTCTAGTTTTTGAATAGTAATATCTTTATCTATTACTTCATCACTTTTACTTTCTTTTAATTCCTTTAATTCTTTATACAAAGCTTCTACTGCTTTTTCTACATCATAATCATTTACTTTTATTTGTTTTATTTCTGCAATTTTTTCACTTATTGCAGATATATTATCTTCATTATTTGTATTTGCAGCTTCAATTGAACTACAAGTTAATAAATTTAAAGTAATACCTAAAGCTAAAATTTTTTGTATTTTTTTCATAATCTTCACTCCTATTTTGATTGATTTTGTATTTCTTTTGATGCTTCTTTATCCCAACTAAAATCTTTTATATATATTCCTAAAGGATTTATTGTTAATGTTGCTTCATCTTTAGGAGCTTTAATAGCAATTGTGACAATTGCTGACATATTTGCTACATTTTTTTTATTAGAACCTAATGTATATGTTTCCTCTGTCCATCTAATTTGCCAACTATTTTCAGAACCAGATATAGGTAAAATAGTATTTATCTTTGTCAATACAGTCTTTTTTCCTATATTTTGTGTTAAATTTTCATCTGCACTTAATATACTATTCATCTTATTTGCAGCATCTTTTGTCATAAAAGCATATGCTGTATTAATATTTTGTTTATAGATAACTATATCTAATGGCAATTCGCGAATATTTTTTATAAACTGACCTAAAAAATATTTAATTTGAGCATCTTTTATATCATACTTTTGCTCTTGGACCAATCCTACGTTTTTTACTAATCCAGTTGTAGAATCCACTTCTATAACATATGGAGCAACAGAAGATTTTAAAGATTGTATTACTAGTCCACCAGTTTCTACTAATATTACAAAACATAGTAATATACATATTCTTCTAAGATTATAATTTTGTACTAAAACAGATCCAACACGTCTATCCCAATCTTTTTTTGCTTTATCCATTGGATTAAGATTACTTCTATCTTCCTCACTATATTCTATAGGAGGTTTACTAAGTAAATTTTTAATAAAACTCATAAAATTTTTTCTCCTTCATCATTGTTGTAATGGATATATTTTTTTGAATCTAAATTATTTTTTTTGCAATAGAATATAATTCTTTTTAAAGTAGTTATACCAAGTAAATATTTTTCATTTAGTATATTACTTAAAATTTTTTTATTTAAATTAAGTTCTTTAGCACATTTTTCTAAATTATTATTATACTTATCTATCAATATATCTTGTTTAAAAGCTTCACTTTTAAATTTAAACATTTTATTATTCCTTTCGTAAAAAATATATTACATATGATAAAACATGAACAATGAGAGCTATAGTAAATATAAATATAAAAACATTTAATCCTATAATTCCTATTAGTATAGTTAATACGATTACATCTCCGTCACCAAAACCAGCTATAATTAAAGCCTCTTTTTTAGTTTTTAAATAAAAAATGTATATTAGTTTTAAGACCATATATGATAATAGAATAATCGCTATATAAACGCCTAAATTTGATAAAAAAAGAGCTGAATCATTTATTAATTGACTTATTATTATATTATTTTTATTAAAATAATATATAAGGAAAGCCATATTAAAACTAGGAATAAAACCTAAAGCAACAACATTATTTTCCATACTCTCATCATTGATATCTATATTAGATTCTATTTTTAAGACTTTTAAGCATAATATATAAATAAATAACATAAAAAAAAGCCCATATACCGAATTAGAAAAGTATTCTAATAAAGAAATATTTTCATTTACATATACATTAAAAATAACTGATATAAATAACAAAATACATAATCTAATATCTATATATTTTGTTTTAAAATCTTCAATTATTAATGCTATAAATATTAAACTAATGATAATATAACTAATATTTAAACTCATGATATCACTCTTTAGACATATACTCACTACGAATACTACCTGGACTAATATAGTAAGAATCCGAATTAGGAATCTTTACTTTCAATTCATAAGAAACAATATTTTGGGTATTTCCATAGGTAGTTTCTTTCTTTGGTGTATATTTAAAATTATCCATATCTTCATCTGATAAAAGCTTAATATACCCATTTTTTTCTAACTCATCTAAAGAACTAGGATATGTTTTTTGATAAATTACATTTTGTTTTCCTTCTTCATCATAGGTTATATTTTTTATTGCAAGATGATTATTAGCATAACCTTCTAATGCTTTATCAAACATATCAACTTGTACCTTTCTTTGATCTAATTTTGCTGAATAATAATTTTTAAAGCTTAAATCACCTATATAGTAGAGTGTTATAACTAAACATAACCCTAAAAGAACATCTACCAATAAAATAGCTTTATATGTTTTATTAATAAACAAAATCATACCTCCTTACTTTTATTTACATCTTTTTTTATATATTAAAATATGTATAATAAAAAATTTTTTAAATTCCTTAATTTTTATTTAAAAATACTTTAAAATAAAAATCTGTTCGATTTCGAACAGATTTTTAAAATGTCTTGAAAATTAAATATATAATAAAGACCTGTTCGATTTCGAACAGGTCTTATATTTATTAACAATGTTGATATTAAAATAATGCTTTTCTTTTGGCACATTTTAGCAATAACAAAAGGACTACAAGGATAAACGATGCAGCACAAGCTGTCCTTGTAGTCTTTTTTTTTATTGCTATAAAATTTGTGCGAAAAGCGACAAAAAATAGTCGCAAGAAAAGAAAGGAGAACTAAATACTATGATAATTGCTATTTCTATTAGTAATAATGACAAAATGAGATTAATTAAGGAGGCAATAAATAAAATAGATCCTAATTCAATAATCTATGAAAAAGAAAAAGCTATTATTAATATCTTTGATAATGATTGTATTATTGATGAAATTTATAATAATTATGAGGATAAAAATTATGAAATCACAGAAAATGAGTTAAATGAAATAGTTAAAAAAGTTTGTAAACTAGCAAGTGATGAAGGATTACCTTCAGCGTGGAAAGATTTTAATAATTTAGTGTTTAGTGCTATAAAAGAGTATGAAAGTGAAAAGTTAAATAAAGCGAGGTAATATAATGTTTATAGGATTATATATATCAGACTCAGAAAAGGAAAAAGCTATTAAAAAAGCTATTAATAAAATTGACTCTAATATAGAAATCTTAGATAGTCATAACTGTTTAGAGTTTACTTGGGATCAGGAATATTTAGAAGATAATATTGACCTTTATCTTGGTAAAAATATATCGAAGGAAGAAAGACAACAAGTATTAAAAGCTATTACAGAGAATTTTTTAGAATATGACTTTCAAATAGTAACTGATGAAATTGTAGTATTTATAGCAGAAATTATAAAAAAATATAGAAAAGGACAATATAATAATGGAACTAAGAAATGAAAGTATTTTTATTGATAATTTAACTAAAAAAGAAAAAGAAAATATTGAAAAAGCTATTAAAGAAGTAAAACCTGATATATATATTTTCGATCAAAGTAATAGTATGACTTTAAACTTTGATGAAGATTTTTTAAAACATGAAATTGAATTCTACAGAAAATATAATGAGCCACAAAAAAAAGAAGCAATGGCTTTTATTCTGTCTAAATTTGAAGATGCTTGTGTTGATGGAAAATTTGGAGAAATTACTGATAACATAGTAGCTTTTATTGAAGAAAAATTAGAAGAATTTGATAATATGTAAAGAAAAAGATGAAAAAAGAGAGTAAATATACTATTTACTCTCTTTTTTATCAAAACTAACAAAATAACTTGGATATAAACCAGTATAATCATTAAGACAAAATTCTTCTCTAAACTCATCAATAATTTCATCAAAATCTTGATTATTTAAATTATTAATAATGTATTGGGAAAAGCTCAAATCAGTAGGTACAGTTTTGCAAGTAGTAATCCATATATTTTTATTTCTTTTAAATAATTTCCTTGCTATATATTTATTAACTCTTGTTAATATAAATATTTTATTATTTTTTCTTAATGTTACTTTCATATTAATCATACTATCACCTAATAATATTATAACACCATAATTATAAAGATTAATAAATTCTTTAGGAAATAGTACTGATGGATTAGAAGTAGGAATTGTAGTAGCTTGGACATTATCCTCTAATCCTTCAGACTCATATTTAGAGTGTAATGGACAAGCAGTAAATAGTACTAAATATCCTAAGCTTTATGCTTTAATGCACAATACTCCAGATTACAGAGGTGTATTTTTAAGAGGATTGGGTGGTAATTCTGCTAGTTTAGGAGTTACTCAAGGTGATGCTATTCGTAATATTACTGGAAATTTTAATGCTACTGATAATAATTCTTGGAATATTAATGCCAATGGAGTTTTTTATGGACAAACTATTGGATCAGGAGATCAAGGGAACGAAGGTGGCGAATATAAAAAATATTATTTTGATGCAAGTAGAGTAGTTCCTGTAGCTGAAGAAAATAGACCTATCAATAAAGCAGTTCGTTACTTTATTAGAGCAAAATAAGAGATGTAAAAACATCTCTTATTTTTATTATCTCGATAAATCTTTTTCATTTTTTTGGATATTCTTTATTTTATCTTTTACAATTTTTTGTTTTTCCATTCTAGTTTTATCTTTAAATTCTATAAAATTGTTTTTTAAACATTCATTTAGAACTTTTAAATTACTATAGTTTTTATTTATACATATTTTTATAAATTTATCTAATGTTATATCTATTTCTTTAGATATAAGTCTATCACAATATATTCTATATTTATCTTGTGCAGATTTACACGTATCTATTAAATAACCTTTTTCTTTATCATATTCTCTGAGACCTCTATAATAAAATAATTTATGCTCATTATCTATGATAAAAGGAACAATACCATTATTTAAACATTCTTTAAACATAATCAATCTTCCTACTCTACCATTACCATCTTGAAATGGATGTATTTTTTCAAAAAGCACATGAAAATCAATTACATCTTCAATTGTTTTTTCATTTTTTTTATTATATTTTGTAAGAAGTTCTCTAATATTTTTAGAAACATTTTCTGGTTTAGATGTTGTTTGTTCACCAATAAAATTTTCTAATTTTTTGTATTCGCCTACATTAAACCAAGATTTAAAAGCGTCATCAGTTCCTTGCTTTAACATATAATGTAAATATTTTATATATTTTTCAGTTAAAGGTTCTTTATTAGTATTTAGAATATAATTAAAAGCATGAAAATGATTACTTGTTTCTATAATATCATTTTTATCAATAACTTCATTTCCATTTGGTAAAATAGTAGATGTTTCAAATAGATTATATGTATGTTCTTTTGATAATCTACTACCTTCAATTCTATTGCTATTGTAAGCTAATTCAACTTGAGTTATATAATAAATACCGCCTTTTCGGTTAGCATTTTTTTCATCTTTCATTTGTAAAATAAGTCTTTCTACTAAATTTGTATCTTCTATATTATTCAATATTTGCACCTCATTAATTTAACTTATGATATAGTTATATTATATCATAAATATAATTTTATTCTAAGTAACTAAGTAATTAATTTCTTTAGGTAGCAGTTTTTCTGTGCCAATAGGCGGTATTATTGCTTATACAGGCTCTCTAAATGCTTTGCCATTAAACTACCATATTTGTGATGGAACAAATGGTACTCCAGACTTAAGAGATCGTTTTATTGTTGGTGCAGGTAACTCCTATAATCTTAATAATATTGGTGGTACAAGTACAAATATACTTGCACTAAATCAATTACCTAATTTAGCAGATTTTCTTAATAAAACTATTGCGGTTCAAGGAAATAATCAAGTAAATGGTTCGGAAAATTTAGTATCAAGTCTACCAGTAAGATCATGGAGCTGGGAATATTTTATGAAAAATGAAGGTAATACTCATGGTTACTTTAAAAATGCCTTTGCTACTATACCAGGAACTAGTAATTCTTTTGGACAACCAATAGAAAATAAGCCACCATATATGGCTTTATATTGGGTTATGCGTATAAAATAAAAAGCAGTTCATTGAACTGCTTTTTTTACATTTTTTATTTACATGGTGTGAAATAAACTCCATTATTACCACCACTAAAGGTGATAACATCATCCTTAGATACAGGTACAATATTATAATTTTGTTCATCTCTATTATAAGCACAATCCCAATATAACCATGCTGTAGAAACTAAAATATTATTAATATATAATCGCATACCATAATTATATATTCCTCTATAAATATTTATCCAACCATTATTAGGACATACAAATCCACTACTTATACGTTGAACTTTGGTAAAATCTGGTGTATTAAAATAGGATATCTTACTTCCTAAAGAAATTAATATCCTATTGCTATCCAATAAAAACTGTCGTGCTGACCATAACCATCAGATAAATGAGCAGAAAATCCATTTGCACTAAAACTACCTATATCTACCATAGAAGCTCCTTTACCTCCACCAGAAACTACTGGACTTACTGCTGTTGTAAATGGTATAGGATATCTTTGATATTCATAACATTTACCTCTACCCCATTGAATTAATAATCCATTAGGAAATTCACAATAATAACCATATTTATTATATTTAATTTCGTTTAATTTACTATTTCCTAAAGAAATTAATAACCTATAACAGACCAATAAAAATGTGTTGAATAATCTGATTGACCTTCTCCATTAGGCATAAAGTAACAATATGAATTAGTAAAATCTTCTCTATAATTTACGCCAGCAGCTCCTACTCCATTTCTTTTAGAAATAGCAGATATAGAAATAATTTTATTAGGAAATTCTATAGGAAAATCTATTCTTTGCCAATGTCCAAAACCTCTATTTTCATAATCGCCCCATTGATATATTAATCCATTAGGCAATTTCCAATAATAACCCCTGTTATTAGAGCTAAACTCGCCTAGATTACTTCCTAAAGAAGTCATTTAGCCTTAATAAAATAACGAACTGCCTTATTAATTGGTCTTACTTCATTAGCTATAGGAATATCATCAGTTATACCAGTAGTTAATTTAGTTTTATTATTAGACCATACATCACCATCACTAAATCTAGGAATACCACCATTCCCAGATTTACCATGAGATGCAGGCATTGTAATTTCATGAGTATGTTCTATTAAAGCATAGTTTTGAAGTTCACCTAAATCTGCACTATTACCACCTAGTCCACGGAGAAACATACCTCTATAATCTGGTACATTATGCATTAGTTCATATAATTTAGGGTATTTAGTGCTGTCTATTGATTGACCATTACATTCGAGATAATTGTCTGAAGGATTAGTTGCTAGTGTCCAGGCAATAACCATACCAACTTCAAGACTATCTCCACTTCCTAAAGAAGATAGCGGTACTTCATAAGTATATCGAGGGCTATTTTCTCCGTCTTTATAAATTTTAATAGTGGCTACTTTAAAAATATTCCCATTATCATCTTCTGTACCATCAGAGATTTCATAAGTATATTGCCAATCTTTATCTTTATCATTGCCAGTTAAAGTATCTAAGTTAGTTTTACTTGTTACTTCTTCAGCATCTATGCCTTCAAGCTTTACTTTTTCCCCTACCAATTCAGCATATTGTTGCCCTTCAGAGGCTGTTTTTGCTGCCTGTAAATAAGTAAATTGACCACCATACATCAACATAAAGCCATGTGCTATCATCATCAATATTAATGTTGCTAGTAAAGCAGAAACAAGCATAAAAGCAGGTCTTTTTTTCTTTATTTTTTTATATAATAACATTTATTTACCACACACTCCTTTCTTAATTTAAAGATAGACCAGCATAATGCTGGTCTACTAACATCATTTAAAAATCTATAGTAATTTCATTATCTAATCCACCACCACTTACTGCTGCTGAAGTAGAAATAGTTCCTGCACCACTAGCATCAATAGTAATTACATATTCTCCTCCCCATGGATCTGTTTTTGCTTCTTTAAGCAATGCTTCATGCGTTGTACCATCTAATGACTCTGTCGCTGATAATCCTTCTTGTAAATCTTCCATAGTTATACTAGATGGTGTAACTTTAGAGAGACCTTGGTAGGAAATAACAGCTTGTTTAATTGTTCTTAAATCTTCTAAAGCTTGACTTCTGTTAGCATTATTACGATATTCTGGATAAGAAACAGTAGCAACATAATAAATAATCATCATTAATACAATACCGATTACGATATCTAATAACAAAGAACCTTTTCTTTTTAAAATATTATTTTTTCTAGAAACTTGATATTTTTTTGCCATATTATTTAATTTTAATATACTAATTGCTTGCATTTGTATTAACCTCAAATTTTTTGTTATAATTTTATTGCGTTTTATTTATTAATTTTATTTGTTATTTTGCCTAGACCTAAATAAATCCATTATTTTTGGAGGTTGTCTAGGTAATTTTTTTTTCTTTATAATATTATTCATTTGCCTACCGCTCCTATAGCATCATTAGTAAAAGTTGTTTTAGTTTTATTATATGTTCCTTTACCATCTTTCCCTTTAGAATAAACAACAAATGTATCATCTTCATTACCATTTTGAGAAAATACTTCATACACATAATCTCTATCCCAAGGATCTTTATCTATTTTGGGTAGCCAAGGACCAAAATGTGTTGCATCTTCTCCATCAACTGTTTTTTCTCCCTTTTTTGTTAAATCATTTAATGTTTTTGGATATTCGCCAATTTCATAACGATATTGACTAATTGCTGATGCATAATTTACAGTTGTTGTCGTTGCTCTAGATATTTTACCTTCATTTAAATATTCACTAGCATTAGAACTAGCTAGATTATATAAGATTAGAATTAAAACTATTCCTAATATAACATCTAATAACATAGATCCTTTTCTTTGCATGGTTATCATATCCTTATTTACTCATCATTTGCGCACTGCTCCAAATATTATTAATTGGTAACATTATGGCTGCATATATAATAGCTACAATTATAAAAATAATGAATAATGCAGGTGTAATTACTTTATCAGAAACTGTACTTAATAAAGATATTAATTTTCTTTTATAGTCAGCAGCACAAGAATCTAATGCAACTTTTACATTTCCTGATTTACGACCTGCTACTAATATTAAAATAAAACTATTATCTAATAATTTATACTCTTCATTAGCCTTTTCTATAGCATCTTTAAATAACATATCTTTTTTATTCAAATTGTATATAATTTTATTTATAAAATTTTTAAAATATATATTATCTACAGCTAAACTAGCATATTCAAAAGAGTCTTCAACAGCAATACCTGTTTGAACTGTCAAAGACATTATCCTAGACATTCTATAGAAACTTAAATTTTTATAAATTGGACCATATATAGGAACCTTAAACATTAAAGAATCAAATTTTTCACGATATTGTTTTTTCAATATTTTAAACGATATCAATAAAACGATTACGAAAAATAATATTATATACCAATTATTAGATACAATATCTCCAAAATCTAATACTAATTTAGTAAATGTAGGTAACTCACCTTTGGTATCATTTAAAATTTCTTTAAATTTATTTATTACAATAAATGCAGCTATTATCAAAACGACTAAAATAAATGACATTATTTTAACAATAAATAAACCACTATTTACTTTTCGCTTTATATCAATCTTTTGTTCTAAAAAAAAGATTATTTCTAAAGCAATATCTTTTAAACTACCATTTTTCCTACCAGCTTCAACTAAATCAGTTATATATTTAGGAAATACTTTTGTTTCTTGCATAGCAAGCTCCAAATCATCACCATTATCCAGTTTACTTAAAATTTTCTTAGTTATAGGTTGCATTAAGGGACTAACTATTACTTTACATTGCTCAATAGATTCCTTGACTGGCATACCAGCTGATAAAAATAAATAAAACATCCTGAAGTAACCTAAAATTTCATTATCATTTGGAATTGTACGTTTTTTTAAACGCAAAAAAACTAACAATTCATATAAAATATGTTTCATGTATTTTAAACCTCTTTTTGTATATATTTAATGATATTGTCAACAGCTGTTTTATTGCTTACAGTGCTTATTGCTTCACCTAAGTCAACTTTACCATCTTTTATATAATTAAAAGTTTTTTGCCACATATTTTTAAACTTACAATGTTTTAAAATACTAGCTATTTCTGTATATTTTATATTACTATCCATAAATAAATCTCTTAATTCATCTGTCATTATTATATATTCTAATATAGGAATACGTTTTATATATCCTATACCATTACAATATTCACATTTTTCTACGTCTTCTATATTACCTATTGTTTTTAAAGTAGACTTAGATAATATATTATAGATAATATATTATAATCGTTTTCATCTAAAATGATTTTATCTTGTTCTGTTAAATGATATTCTTTAGAACAATGTGGACATAATATTTTGATTAGTCTTTGTGACATAATCATTCGAATCTGTTCTAATAAAGATACTCTAGAAACACCTAAATCTAATAATCTTAAAATTGTTGTTACGCAGTCATTAGCATGCACAGTGGCATATACTTTATGACCTGTTTGACCTGCCATTGTAGCAACAGAAGCATCTATTTTAGTACGAATTTCCCCATATAATATTAAATCTGGATCTTGTCGCAAAAAAGTAGTTAACAATCTTGGTGCATCTAGATTTAATTCTGGTTTATCAGGACTCAATCTTGGTTGAGTTTGAGTAAAACTAGGCTCAGAAATTTCCACAGGATTTTCAATTGTCATTACGTTTTTTAATTCATTATAATTAAGCATAGCTCGATCGACTTCATCATACAGAACGGAAAAAATCATTGTGGATTTACCACTACCTGTTGGTCCAGCAGTAATGAATAATCCATTAGTAGTAATTTTATTAGCTAAACGTATGATATCTATATCTTCTTTAGCATAACCTAAATCAGTTATTTTTCTTTTATTATTTCTTTTAACTAATAATCTAAAATTTATTTTTTCATATCCAGCTGCTGTTGGAACAGTAGATATTCGAATATTTACATTAATACCATTATGCTTAACTTCAAATGAACCTCTAGATGGAACCAAATCAGAACTTGTACGAGCTTGTCCTGATTCATCTAAATTTTTGGCTATATTAGCAATTTGTTTCCTTTGGTCTAATGTAAATTTAAATTCATCTGACACATCTTTAAGACTACCGTTTACCCTAAATGCTACAATTATACCATTTATATTAGGTAAAATATGAATATCTGATACATCTCTATCAATAGCAACATTTATCATATTCAATACTTTTTGTCTTGTTGCTGACATATCAATATTAATTTCTTTATCATTATTTGCTATTGTTGAAAAAGTATATTGCGTATTTTGAGTTATAATTCTTTTTAATTCAGAATTATTATCTGTATATTTTATTGTTATGTTCCAATTTTTATTATTAATACTTAATATCTTTTTTATAGATAAAGATATATCTCGTTGTTTATTCATATTATTTGTACTGGTTATTACCGTCAGTACATTATTTTCTAATTTGTATGGTAATACAATATATTTCTTTATAATATCTTCATTAAATATAGACAATATATTTTTATCTATTTCTATTTCAGAAAGAGGTTTTTGAAATTTTACATTTTCTTCAAAAAACTTTTCTGTTTTCTTAGGCGTTAATATATTATTATTCATTATCTTTATCCTTATTTTTATTTAATTTTAAATCATACACAATATTATTAGGATTATCATTTTCTCCAATAATATAAGGAGTAATAGCTATAAATACTTCTGTATTAGATTTATTCTTTTTATGATATTCAAATAGTTTACCCAAAATAGGTAACTTTCTTAAAACAGGAATACCTGAAACAGTATCAAAATCTTCTTTACTCATCAAACCTCCAATTATAAAGGTTTGACCAGATTTCAAGTGAGCAATCGTTTCTGCTTCTCTACTAGATATTTGTGGTGCTTGCATACCTCCTTGTTCAATGTATTTAGTGATGTTCTTTATTTCAGTATTAATGTTTAAACTTACAACACCAGAACTCTTATCAATAGCAGGTTTTATTTTTAAAGTAGTTCCAACATCTTGATAATCGAAAGTTATATTCGTAGATCCATCTGATGTAGATTGCTGAGGAATGGGTACTCTATCTCCCATAAAGAGTGTTGCTTCATTACCATTTTCAGTAGTTATCACAGGTCGAGATAACACCTTTCCATTAGTAAGAGCTTCATTTAAAGAACTTGTTACACCAAAAGTCATTTTTGTTCCCCAATTTTGATGTGAAAGTGGATCATCTACATTATGCGTATATGTTGGCATTGTATAATTTAAGCCAGCTTCTAAATCTTTACTATGTGTAGTTTCTATTAATTGTGCTACAATCAAACATTGACTAACAGGTTTATCCAATGATTTTATTAATCTTTCAGCTTGTCGTAATTCATAACTATTTCCAGTAACAGTTATTGCACCATACTGATCATTAGCATAAATATTTGCTTCATCTATACCTAATGCTTTTAATTCATCTTTTATTTTTTCTTTATTTGCAAAATGTATTAAAAATCTTTGAGACTGTAACATAGTATCTTCATCTTTAGCAATTATATAATTACCATTTTCAAATGTATAATTTAATCCATATGTTGCAGTTAAATACCTAATAATTTCTTCAATCGTAACGTTATTAAATGTAGCATATACTTTAGCATCAGATAAATCATCTGCATCAACAACTACTATATTAGTATTAGATATTCTACCTAGTGCATAAAAAACTTTTGTAAGTGCTGCACCTTGCCAATCAAAGTTATATTTTGGACCACTATATTCATTAAGAGAAGCTAAACTTACATCATCATCAGGAACAGGATTATATTTATAATTTAAATTGATACCTTCTCCAAAAATTTCAATCGGTTTATCAGGCGTTTCATTTATTTTTGTTATAGTCACATTGTTAGATATATTTTCTTTTTTTAAATCTTTATTTTGCAAATCAGATAAAATTTCTTCTGCTGTTTTATTCGTTTTTATATTATTTGTTTCTATATTATTTTCTATTTTTATTGGTTTTTTAAATTGTTCTGCAAACATTTTAGCTTCATCTGCTGGACTAGCTAAAACCGTAGAATTTAAAATGTTTGCACAAAAAATAGTTGCTAATAATACTTTTGTTTGTCTCTTTGTCATTTTCATTAAATAAATCCTTTCATTATTTATTTTGCTATATTATAAGAAATCTGACTGCCATTATTAAAAGTTATACCGTTATTATTTATATTAGAAATAGTATTTCCATTTAAACTATCACCTGTTTTTACTATTTTCCCATCAACAATAGCTATTTTATTACCATTTTCATCAGACATTATTCCTTGTATTTCACTAGTTTTAGATTCAACAGGTTTTTGAGATTCTATATATGGTATAGGTGGCAGTATAGTATTTTGTCCTCCAGATCCAGATGAAGTTACTCCATTATAATTAGGAATTATTGGTAAACTATTTGATTGCATCATATTTTTAGCTAATTTTTCTTGTGCTGATTCTGACATATCATTAATATTTTGATAGTCATCTACTAAAACAAATGGATTTTCAAAAGAAGTTAGATTAATACTATCTGTCATAGTATTTATACTATTATCTTTTAAAGACATCATTGCATTTTTATTAGACGCTTTTGTTACATCCATACTAGCATTTAAGTTAGTATCTTCCTTTGAAGATAAGGTTGTATAAGTAAATAAACTACAACCTATAAATAATAATAAAGATAATACTATATATTCTTTTTTATTATTAGATGAATTATCTATTCTTAGATGTCTTTTTCCCTTTATTTTATTAATAAATTGTATTATTTTTAAATTCATTTTATAGACCTCATTTTATATAAACTTTATAAAGAAGTTCACATTCAATGGATGTTTTACTATCTTTTGCATGTTTAATATTTATTTTATTTATAGAAATCAAGGCATCTTTAGAAGAAAAATCATTTAAAAATAAAATCATATTTTGCCAATCACCTTGAACTATTAAACTATATTGTTTAAAATTAGTTGCTTTTGTACTAACTTTCTTATTATCAAAACTTTTTAATAAAAGATTATGATTTTGTACCTTAGTTAAAATTTCAGTTTGTACAAAATCTAATTGACTTTTATCTATAGGTTTATATTCTTCTGCATTTATTTTATTAGCTAATTTATTATATTTTTCAATAGTATTAGTCATTGATATAATTTGTTGTTCGTTTTCTTTTGCAGAAGAATATGTTTGTTCTAATTTTATGAAACTGCCTATCATAGCTAATAATAAAAAAGTTACTATACCTATACTTAAAGCTATTTGTTTATCTTCATTACATAGCTTTTTTATTTTATTTAGTGTCATTTTTTGCATCCTTATCCTTTGTATTTTGAACATATTGTTCAGGTTTTAATATAGATATTTCAGCTACTTTTGCTCCTTGATTATATCTATCATAACTAGTAATAAAAAAGTTACTATACCCATACTTAAAGCTATTTGTTTATTTTCATTACATAGTTTTATTATTTTATTTAGTGTCATTTTTTGCGTTCTTATCTTTTGTATCTTGAAGATCTTGTCCAGGTTTTAATATAGATATTTCGGCTACTTTTGCTCCTTGATTATTATTATCAATAGATGTCACATTTACAATTCCAAATTCATTATTTTCAGTAAGCTTAGTTACATAACTTTTTATAGTTAAACTATCATTTGAAATTAATCCTAACTTTATCCAATTAGGTACTTTAGTCTTTCCTTCGCTAGAACTTATTTCAAGTTCAGTAAAGCCTAAATGAGCATTATCAGGTTTTTCTCGTATAAGATTAAATAAAACATCTAGTGGTTTTTCTGATACATTTAAAGCTTCTTTTATGGTTTTTTCTTGTTGTTCTAGAATTTTTATTTCTTTACTAGCTATGGCATAGTCATTCTGTAATTTTTCAGGAATAGTAATACTATTGAAATGAAAAATTGCTCCTATTTGTAATGCTAAGACTCCTGCTAATATAAGAGAAACAAATTTTGTTTTTCTTTGTAAATTATATTTATATATAAGTAAATCATTGTCAGAAACAAAATTTTGTGGTAAAATATTCGAATTTTTTATTAATAAACAATCAGATACTTTAGAATTAAAATATGTTTCTTGGAAAGATTGTAATAAACTCCCTACACCAATTGCAAAATACGGATTATTATTAATAATAATATCATCATTATTATTATATAAATCAGTTATATATTTTTTATATTGAGGTGCTTTATAATTTAAGCTACGTTTATTCCTTTCTGACATAATTAGAATAATATCTTGATTAGCATTTAAATAGTTGTCTAATTTTTTAGAGAAATAATTATCTGCATATTTTAAGTCTTCATTTATATTCTCTACTAAATTTGTATCATTATTAAAATTATTCATGTTTAAACTTAATTGATATTTATAAAAGCCAAAAATAGGAGAATAAAATACCAAATCTGATTTATCCTTATTAATTTCAATGATATATGTTTCATTTTGCCAATTATTCATATATCTAAATAATGCAATTGATAATGGTTCAATAGTTTTTACAACTATATCCAAATCCTCTGCTACTTTTAAAAGTGTATCAATATTTTGCTTACTTATTGTATAATAAGTCTTTAGCCATTTATCATTGGTTTTCATTTGCGTTGGAAAACAATAATAAAATTTATTAGAATCCACATCATTTTCTTCCAAAAAACTCAAATCATTTTCATCATTATCAAATTTAAAATTATAAGGTTCTGTATTTATAGTTTCAAATTCTGTGTCAGGTATTATAAAATAATACTCTTCACTTTTATTTTTTGTAAAAGTTACAATATCTTTCAGGGTATCAAATAAATATTCATAATTATTGTTCCTAAAAGCTTCAAGCATAGGATTAAAGTCATCACTTGTTTTTACTATTTTTAATTTTTCTTTATGTTCTTTTGCTCTTACATATTGTGTTTCAAAAGGTAATAAGGTAATTGCTATCATAAGATCCGTCCTTTATTGATTTATTCAACATCAAAATCCTCAATTAACTCGGAGGTTTCTAAAAGTCCCCTAATTATAGTATTTACATTCTTTAACTTAGGTCTTTCTTTAATTTTTTTATTTATATTCATCATACATGCTAATCCTACGCTATCAATAGATTCTGTATTAGAAAGATCATATATTACATTATTACATCCAATTTCTTGCGCTCTGGAAAATTCATCTTCCAAAGTTCTAACTACATTTATTCCTAAAATTCCGTTAACCTTTATGATTGCTGTTGAACCTTCTGTCGTAATATATTTCATAATCATAAAACCATCTCCTCATTTAAATGTTATAAAAAAAGCTGATATATCATCACTTTTTATATTTTTTTTTATATTTAATGTGTCTGTTAATCCATCTGTCGTAAATATTATTTTTTCTATATTACATATTTCTATTGTATGTTCTAAATATTTAGCATCTATTTTATAACCTAGAACTTTTCCCTTCATAAATTTTTTTTCATATGTAGCAGAATTTTTATATTTTATAAAGAAATTTGGAATTCCTGCACTTACATATTTTATTAATTTCTGATTTAGATCTATTTCAAAAACAGTTGCAGCCACATATATTTCTTCAGAAACCAAATTTTTATTTACATCTTCCAAAACCTCCTTGATACTAGTAAATATGCCTTGTTTTAAAAATGTTAAAGCATACTTAAACATAATCTCTACAGTACCTGTTTGCTGCCAAGCTAATAAATCATGACCTGTACAATCGATTACTATGCCATAATACTTATTATTTTTTTCATCTGATAATAATTTTAATTTATCACCAGACAATTTATTATAAGGACTATAAATATAGTTTATTTTTATAAAATCATTATCGATTTTATTTGGCAAATTTTCTGCTTGTTTTTTCACAGCTCTCTCTATTTCCAAATTTTCTTTTTCTATAAATATATAATTTTTTAAATAAGACATTATAGTAACTTGCAAAAAGATTCTATTTAGAGGTTTTGGTATATAAAAATTAATATTTAAATGTTCTTTAGATAATAAAATTTTTTCTAATTTGGTTAACATAAAAATAACAGTTTTATTATTCTGCATATCATTTATAGTTTTTGCTAACATAAAACCTTCTAATTTATCATCTAAAATTAAAATAGGAGGATTATTTTCTATAAATAAATCTATACCATCTAAAATATTAGATGTTATTATTGGTTGAATACTGTATTTTTTTAGCTCTGTTAAAATAGACATTATGTCATTAGCATTTTCTTCATCTACTATAGCTAAAATTTTAATATTCATTACTCAACCTCCTATAATATTTTTGGGAATACCAATATGAAATTTATTTAATAGCTCAGATAAATTAAGATACTTACTATTAATTTTATTTATTTTCTTTATTAGTAAAACTGATTGCATAAACTCATCAACATAAATACAATCTGTTCCTTCTAACATTATCCAAAAACCTCTACCTCGTATTTGAGATTTTAAACACTTAGCCCAAGATTTTTCGTTTTTTAACTCATTAAGCTTTTTTTTCAAATCTTTAGCAAAATTATGATTTGTATTAGCAACTACTAACACTTTTATATAATTATCATCACAATATATTTGTAAATTTATATGACAAGTATTAATACTTGTAGTCGTATATCTAGCTGCATTACATACAGCTTCATTTATTGCTAATAAAAATAAATTTAAATTTTTATGTTTAAATTTACTTAAAATGTATCTTAAATATCTTATAGGATAATTTTCATATCCTATAAAATCGATAATATAGTATTTTTTATTCATATCAATAATTACTTTCATTATTCTTATTATCTATTTTTACATTAGTTAAAATATTATTTATAGAATCCTGAATTTGATTTGCAATTTCATAATCATTAAAAGAACTATTACTTAAATTCATATATTCAATTACAAATGTATTATTATTATTTAATGATTTCAAATAAGATTCTAAAGTAACAACTTTATCAATTTGATTATTGTCTTTTGCTATTTTAATCTGATATTCTATTTCAGCTTTTAACAAATCTATATTGTTAAACATATCATCTACTACAAAACTATTAGATTGATTACGATATTCAGTTAATGCAATATCAAAATTTGTTTCTTTATTAAATTCATTTATAGCCTGTATTGTTTCATCAGGAACAAATGTAGGATTTGCATTTACTAAATTTGTTGATAGCGATAAGAATGAACATGTTCCTAATATTAATAAAGATTTTTTAAATATTTTCATAAAAACAACTCCTTATCTTATTTAAATGTAATTAAAGGATAAAGTTTATATTTAATATCCTCTATTTTTAGAAAACCAAAATATCTTCCATCATAAGAATTAGGTCTATTATCAGCAATAGGCAAAAAATATCCTTTAGGTATTGTATGTTCTCCTAAAAATCTAGGTAATGGTCTATTTTGGCTATCAACTTTAAAAATTTGACCAATATATTTATCATCAACATATGCTAAGTCATTTACAGTATGATATTTTTGTCCTTCTAAACCTTTGATTTCTTTTAATAGATATTGCTTTTCTTTTAAATATCCTCTAGATATCATTAACTTTTTCACATCATTTGGAGGAACTATTGCTACAATATCTCCAATTTCATAATTAACATCATTTGATATCATATATATACCTACTGGCATTGAATAAGAAAAATTAATAATAAATTTTTCAGGTAAATAATCTTTTAATAAAAAAAGATTAATAATAAAAACAATAATTATACTAAAAAAAATTCCTTTTTTTTTCGTTGTAATAAATATCACTCCTTAATAATATTTATGTATGTAATGATAACATCATCATTAAAAAATTTTTTTTAAAATCCTTAATTTTTTAAAAAAAATCTGTTCGATTTCGAACAGATTTTAAGAGTTTAAATATGAATTTTTTATTTCTTTTTTAAAATTAGACCAAATTTGTACAATTCTAGATTCAGAAATATAAAATATTTTACCTAATTCTTTACTTGTAATATCAATATTATTAAAAGTCTTTTCTAAGATTGCAAATTCCATGAAACGATTTTCTTTTTTAATTCTGTCTAAATAAGTTTCTACTAACCATTTTATCAAACTTATATTTTGTTTTTTCATCTCTAACAAATCCAGATAATCTAGATCTATTTTTAATGATGTATTTTTACTTAACAATTCTTTACCTAATAATGCATAGTCATATTCATTCAATATTCTATCTTCAAGAATATTGAGTAGCTTAGGCGATAACATATATATATTGTCAAAAGCAATATGATCATTTATATTTATAAAAAAGCTAAAGAACCGTAACAATCTTCTATTTCTTAAATAAATAAAATTAATATCCAATTCTAGTTTAACTGATATATAAGTAAATGTATGATTATCTTTATATCTCATCTTAAGAAGAATAATATCTGTTTCTCTTAAGATATTACTATCAAAGATTTTTTTTATTACATTATAATTAGAATTGTAGATATTTTGTTTATAACGCAAAATATAAGCAGCTTCACTTTTTTTGTTATAAATATAATTATTTAAATATTGTTTTGCTAACATATTTATATCTTTATTATTAGAAAAATAATTTCTTAACATATCTATAACAATTTGCTCTTTTATCTTATCTTTTAAATTTTGTCTGAAGATCATAATTTTTTAATATGTTCGATTTCGAACAGAATTTTATTTAAGATAGATCTTACTTCATTTAAAAAAGATATCGTATTATCAATATCTTTTTCATCATAAATAAAATTTTTTATAAAAGAATCATCTATTTCATCAGATTTCTTATTCATATTCATTGTTAATACTAAATTTAAAGATTCAATATATTTTTTTGTTATTTTTTTTACTATGAATATACGTTTGCTATCTATTCTAATATTATTTTTTAAATTAACTATCAAAGTATCTATCGTTGTAATAGTAAGAGATATTTCTTCTTTTAAACTATTTGTCATGTATATCATTTCCTTTCTCTTTTTTTATAAAATAGGCTATTGATATATCAAAAAGCAAACATATTTTTAATATATTACTTTCTCTAACCTTAGATTTACCCGTTTCCCATCTGCGAATCGTTCTCTCAGACACCTTTAACAATTCTGCAAACGTCATTCTATCATAGTTTCTACTTATTCTTAACCGATATATTTTATCTCCAATAATTTTATTTTCATCTTCTTTTTTCATCATTCAAAAAAAACGATCTTCCCATTTCTATAAAATCACTTAAAGTATCTAAGAGCTTTATAAATGAGATTCTTTCTGCCTTTCCTAATGGATAAAGTGACAACTGTAAAAAAATTATTGGAGCTTTTTTAAAAATATATATTCGACATTCTTCAATAACTTCAACTGTTCTTGAAACCTTTCCGTCATCTAATATTTTTCTTAATTGATCAATTTCATGGTTTTGCTCTTTTAACCGTTTTCTAAGATCATCATAATAATCTTTTTTTAAACATATTACATCATCTTTTTCTGAAGACATTGTATCATTTTTAACCATAAAGATTACTCCTCATTAGTAGAATTAGTGGAAGTATTGGATTTAGATTGCTGAACTTTATTATTTAAACTTAAAGTATTTTGTTCATTATCTTCACTTTCTAAATAATCCTTATATGTCATTATGCTTTGTCTTTTATTATAAAGTTCAGATTGAGAAGTAGCTACAATCTTTCCATCTTGTATAGTATCTATACTCAAATACATAAGTTTTGTGTCTTTATCTAGTAATATATATACATGCTTATTAATATTATTACTAGTACCAGTTATAAAATAATCTTTTATGATAGTTATATTTCCTGTTTGATGTATTTCATTTTTGGGTATTTGAGTGTATAAAAATGCTCCTAAAAATATAATCTGAATACAACATATTATTGAAGTTATAGCAACTAAAATAATAGAATGTTTTTGAGAGTAAAAAAATTGTTTTAAATTCATCACACTTTCTCCTAATAATATGTTCGAAATCGAACATGTTTTGTTTCTTTTACATAATTTATATAATTTATTTATTTTATATAATTTATTTTTGAGTTTAAACGTTGATATAAAAGGGACAATCAAAATTTATTCATTTTATAATTTTTATTTACTTTTATTTATTTTATATATTTCCAAATTCTACTTATTTGAATAGTTTCTGTAACTACTTCAACTTCATGATATATTCCATTAGCATCTTGTCCAAAAATATACGTTTTATTATTATTTTTCTGAACACAACCTGATCCTCTAACAATTTTATTATCATGAGTTGTTTTTCCCTTGAAAATTATAATCTCTATTCTTTTCATTTGGTTAATGTTTCTATCAATTTTTTACCAGTAAGTATACAATCCTCTTTATCTTTTACATCTATATCATTTCCATCTTTTTTTATTAATTCTAAAAAAGATTCTATTTGTCTTTTCCAGAATTGTTTACCATAAGATAGATCTTTAACATTAGACGAATCATTATCTTCACTATTATTACTTTTATTATTTTCTCTTATGTGAATATCGTCTTCTTTAATAAAAGGTTTTAAATCAGATATTACTCCTTCAAATATATTTTTTTTCTGCATATGTTCATCTGCATCATTACTTGTATCAGATAAAGCATTGTTTTCTTCAATAAACATATCTTCGCCTGCATCATTACTTGTATCAGATAAAACATTGTTTTCTTCAATAGACATATCTTCGTCTGTATTATTTACATCTGATAAATTATTATCTATTGTATTAGATTTTGAACTTTCTTTTTTTAATAATCTAATTGCTCCTACTTTTAAATTGTTTTCCTCTTTTAATTTATTAAAAATTTTTATCTGTATATCTTTATCAACTCCTAAAAACTCAATTCCAGCAGAAAATGATATATCTTGATTATTTATAGCATTTTGAATTTCTATTGCCAATTTATCTAAATTTAAATATCTTTGTAACATTACTGGTGATATACCAATTTTTTTAGCTACATAATCTCTAGTATCACCAGATATATTCATAATCTGTTTTTCTTTTTTGAACATATCAAATAAAAATATATATTCATTTCTTTCTTCAAATATACTTTTTTTACGTTGAGTATTGAGTAAAATTATGGTTTTTAGTTCATCTTCTTCATTTTGAAATATTTTTATTTTATAAGGAACTTTTTTATCTTTTATCAAACCTTCTTCAAATAATTGTTTAATTGCTTCTCTTCTCCTGTTTCCTGATACAATATATAGTTTTCCATCACTATGTTCTGTAACAGTAAGAGGATTAGTAATACCACCCAAAGTCAAAATTGATTGTTTTAAATCTTGTATGTTTTCTTTTGTTATTCTATTGTAAAATTTTTCATTATGTGGATTAGGATATAATTCATCTATATCTTTATAATAGATTTTATTTTCATCTACAAAATTCATATTTTGTTTTTGACTAGCTCCTCGTAAAGCTTCACTTAAACTTTTCATAATTACACCTACTTTATTTAATAATATTATCTATAAGTTCATTTGCTAATCGTTTTATATCCTTAGCAAAGTTAGATTTTGGCATAATTTCTACAGCTGCTTTATGTTCAACAACTGCTGTATCCAATAGAAACATTTTATTTCTTGGAACCATACGAATATTTGTTTTCAAGTAGTTATATTCTTTTCGCTTTGTGAAATTTGGATTATAAATATATTTATTAACTAAACAACCCTCTAAATTTAGACTCTTATCTAATATACTTTCATCATAATAAATATCGTCCTTTTTTCTTTCTTCTTTAATAGAAGAAAAATATTCTAACATTGCTTTTAAACCTTGCTCAGCGTATATATCTGTTGTGGTTATAATTAAAACTTTATTTGCAGCCATCAAACCATTATAAGTTGCAACTGTCATACCAGGATGATTATCCATTATACATATATCATATTCATCTTCTATCTCTAAAAGTTTATTTTTTAAAATAAACCTTTTATCGATATTTTTATACGCATATTTATCATCACTTAAATATAATGTTAAAATATCATTTAAATCTAAACCTGCTGGAATACATTTGATATTTTCATATTGTGTATCATAAGATATCTTTTTTAAGCTAATTTCTGGATTAATATATAAATCTGTCAGCGTCATTTTCTTATTTACGACATCAAAAAATAATGAGCTATTACTTTGTTCATCATTGTCTATAAAAAGTACTTTAAGTCCTTTTTTTGCAAATTCTACAGCTAAATTTGTGGAAATAGTAGTTTTCCCTACTCCACCTTTCATATTTATTAAAGAATAAATTATCATTATGTCATCTCCAAATATTATTATTCATCTAAAATGCCTCTTACTGTTATTTGCTTATCCAATCTAAATTATCACACTTCTTACTTATAATCTTATTTCCAAACAAAATATTGAATAAACTACTTTTATTATCTTTTTTAAACTCTCCATGTGTAAATTCATTACAGAACAATAAATTGATTTCTTTTATGAATTTATTATCTTCTTTTATAATTTTATAAAGTTCTTTACCATCTAATAATTTAAAAGGAACATCATATTGCAAATTTAATCTACGCATTGCACACTCTATCAAATCAATATTTCTCATAAAAACACCTCTTAAAATTTTTATTGCTAAACTTATATAAATAGGATAGAATTATACTAAATATATTATTATTTTAGTAGTTTAATTAAAAGTCATGAATTTATTCATGGCTTTTTTTATTTTTAAAAGTTTTTCTACAATCTTCATGCCAAAGGCATGAATGATTATAACAATTTTTTTTTGTAGCATAACAACTATTATTACCTTCAGCAACTTGAATTGTATGAATTAATACTTCTTTAGTTGCTTTTTTAGGTAAAACAATTCCTTTTTCATTAGCAAACTTTCTAATCTCTTTTATTATCATTTCAGTAACCTCTTTTCTTATTTTTAAACATGTTCGAAATCGAACATATTATACTTGTTTCTTTTTAAATATATCAATATTCACATTTTGAGATAAAGCTACATCTACTTTTTCTAAAAAATCATGAATATTTAAATTTTGTTTATCAGCTAATATTCCAGTTAAAGCTAAATATAAACAAATAATATCCGTATCTTCTCCATCTACTAAAAAACGAACTTCTTTATCATCATATATAACACTTGTTATATAACCAATAATTTCTTTATCATCATTTATATTTAGCATATTCATCATTTGGGCAATCACTGTATTTTTATTAATCACTTTTTAAAGCCTCCATTATTGTATACCTACTCAAACTCCGTATCATACAGTACATTAGGTCAATTTTTTGTCCTATATGTACTGTTTTTTGTTTAGCTCTTTTCTTTAAAATTAAATCATATCCATTGTAAACATATACTCCTATTCCATAAAATTTAATATCAATATCTTGTTTGACTTCGTTATAAACATCTTGTGCTAATACAAGGTAATTATAATCACCTACAAAAGATAATTTAGCTTTAGAATAAAAATCTTTTTTTGATATTTTTATCTCATAACAACGAAATATATTTTTTGTATCCATTGTCATGTAATCAATACGTTCTGTTCCATAACCTTCTCCTAAAGTTACCTCTAATGTACCATAAATGCCGGGTTCATTAGCTCTTGTTGCAAAAATTAAAGATTGCTCAATTTCTTTTGTTAAAGCTGTTTTCATAAGATTTCCTCTTTTTTTATTTAAACTAATTTTAGAAAGGAATTTCTTCATCTGGATGAACTTCTTGTCCAAAATTTTGAGCTTGTGGTGAAAGAGGTTTACTTTCTAAAGCTGTAGGTTTTGAACCCATAAATTCAAGTTCTTGAGCTATAACTTCTGTAACATATCGTTTACTTCCATCTTGTGCATCATAACTGCGAATTTGCATACGACCTTCTACTAAAATTTGACTGCCTTTAAATAAATGTTTACTACATACTTCAGCTAATTTATCCCAAACAATTATAGGAATAAAATCCGCTGTTTGTTCTTTATTGGTATTACGACTAAATCTACGGTTTACAGCTAAAGAAAAACTTACGACCGCTTTTCCTGTTTGTGTATAACGTAGTTCTGGATCACGTACAAGACGCCCTGCTAATATTACTTTATTCATAAATTGAAGACCTCACTTTCATAAAAATCATCAATAAAATTACAATTTATATCATATCTTTTTATTATAAATTTAATAATTTTCCCTTTGTCACTAATAATAGGGATATACTTTAATAAATTATCTGTATCTTTGTTATATATATACATATTTCCATTTATATTAACTAAATTTGATTTGTCTAATTGACTAATATCTGTAGGATAAGCGTTATTTTTTTGATAATACTCCATTATATTTTGTTTTGCATAGTTAAAATCTGAATACCCAGTATATATATAAACACTTAAATAAATTAGTATAGGTATAACTACAAAATAACATAGAAAAAAATCAAAAAAATCGCTAGGTATAAATATTTTTTTTATTTTATTCATAAAATTTTCCTCTTTTCCTCTATAATAATCCCTTTTTCCGTAATTGTTCTTTGTATTTTCCATAACTCATATTATGCTTGTCAGCATCTTCTTTAATTTTATTCAATAATGCCATTCTTTTCTCAACCTCATGTTGTCTTTTTTTTGCTTTAAGTGAATAATAATTTGGCTCTGGATTTATACGCGACATTAGATATTCTCCTTTTACTTTTTTATATTAATCTTCTAAATCTTGAAATCTTAGATATTCTTTATGGAAAAATACTGGTATGGATCCTGTTGGTCCATTCCTATTTTTAGCTATAATCACTTCAGTTATATTTTTATTTTCTGTTTCAGGAATATAATAATCTTCTCGGTAAAGAAACATTACAATATCTGCATCTTGCTCAAGTGAACCAGATTCTCGAAGATCACTTAGTATTGGTTTTTTTACTTGTCTTGATTCTACACTACGAGAAAGTTGTGAAAGTGCAATTATGGGAATATCTAATTCTTTAGCCAAGAGTTTTAAACTTCTGGATATTTCTGATATTTCCAAGTTTCTATTTTCACGATTATTACCTTCTAAAAGTTGAAGATAATCTATAATAATAAGTTTTATATCATTTTCACGTTTTAATTTTCTAGCTATTGAACGTAAAGCAGCTAAGTTAAATATATCATCTTGTATAATAAGTTTTGAACGAGATAATTTATTAGAAATATCAATCAAATCTTGTGTCATTTGATTATTTAATTTTCCTGATTTTAACATAGGCATTTCTATTAATCCACGACAAGAAAAGATTCTATGAATGAGTTGACTTGATGACATTTCTAAAGAAAAGAATATTACTGGAATATCTTTTTCTATAGCTAAATAACTAGCTATATTTAGGGCAAATGCCGTTTTCCCCATACTTGGACGTGCTGCTAAAATCATAAAGTCAGAATTTTTTAGACCTTGTAAAAAATGGTCTAAATCATGTAGTCCAGTTTCTAATCCTAATAAATTGCCCTTATTATTAATTATATTTTCAATATCCATATAAGCCTTTAATGTTTGGCTTTGAATATTATCTACTTTAGTTACAACCATTTTTTTTGTTATTTTAGATAGCATTTCTTCAATTTTATCTAAAATAAATTCTGGAGTATTATTTTCATTGTTATAACCCCAATTTGCTATATTTTCTCCTATATAGCTTATCTTTCTTAAAAATGATTTCTCTCTTACAATGTTTACATAATAATTTATATTAGCAGTAGATGGTACTTTATTAGGTAGAGATGTTATAAAGGCTATGCCACCAACTTCTTCAAGTTTATTAATATTATTTAAGTATTCTGTTAGAGTTAAGATATCTATAGCATTATTTTTATTGTTTAAAAATACCATAGCATTAAATACCGTTTTATGACTTTGTCTGTAAAAATCTTTGGCATCTAATGTTTCAGAAACTTTATTTATTAAATGTTCATCTATGAGAATAGAACCTAAAATAGCTTCTTCTGCTTTAATATTTTTAGGAATTTGTTTTATCATAAAATCATCTTTCTTTTTCTTTTATTAATAATTCTAATTGTTTCGCTTTTAATTTATCAGCATTAGTTCTTATTGTTTTTACTTTTGTATCTGAAGTTTTCATATTATTATTAAATTGATAATGATTTTTACAAGCAATAAATAACCAAGCTAATGGATTTCTAATATTATTTCTATTTAAATAATAATTATCAAGCTCCTTTAATAGTAATTTAGTATCAAAATTTTTAAATTGTTTTTCTACATTAAAATCAAAACGAATTCCTCTTTTTTCAAATTCATGTTTCATATTAACAATATCTGTTTCTATCTCTACCTCTTTCTCTGTTTCTTTCTCTATGTTGCAATGCAACATAGGTGGTAAATTGTTGCAATGCAACAATTTTTCTATTGTATCCAATAATTGTTTTTTTGATTGTATACGACCTTTATCAATGTTTTTTATCATTATTTCATAAAAAATATCGATATCATATTTTTCTCCAATTGATTCTACTGGATATTGTTTTAAATATTGTTTTAGCCTTGATTTTCGAGAACGGAATGTAGAATCTGCTTCAGTACCGACTTCTAATTCATAAATATATAAACCAATGACATTATTATTCTTATCTGTTATTTTTTCTAACCAACCTACTTTAGAACAAGCATTAATAGTAAGTTCTATATCTTGAACTTTTTCAGAGATTTGAACTGAAATTTCTTCATATAAATTTTCTTTAATATGTTTATAGTCTATAATACCTTCATTTCCAACATTAGCAAGACTTAGAAGTTGCATCTTTTGAAATATAATTATTACCATATATCCAACACCAGCTGGCATACTTAATATACCTTTAGTTTCCAACCTACTATAGAAATCAGACATCATTTTCATCCAAGTAAATTTTTTTGAATTCATTATTCTATAGAGATATTAAAAATATCGTTTAAAATATTTAACTGTTTTTCAGTAGGTTGAATATCACCATTTTCTATAGATATATATGTTTCTTCTGGTATATTGGCAAATGTAGCTACAGCTTCTGTTGAAAAACCTATTCGTTCTCTTGCTTCTTTAAAATTAAAAGATGAAACATCATTAATATCTTTTGTAGAGCTTGTTTTTCGTGACTTTTTATCTTTTAGAGATTCAATACCTAAAAATAATAAATCTCTAATCATCTTAGAATTAGATGCGTTAAAATATTTTTGTCGTTTCATTTCATCTAGAGCATCATCTAATTCTGGAATCGATACAAAATGTATAGTATTAGTTTTTTTTTGCTTTAGCATTGTATATTCTCCTTTTTAAGTGATAACCTTTATAGGTGATAACCTTTAGCACTTTTATTATAGTTTAAACAAACATAAATTGTCAACATGACAACATGACAATTTGTCATGTTGTCATGTAAAATTGTCAATAAAATTGACAATTTAGTAAAATGCCATGTAAAATTGTTGTATTAAAAGAAAATATATATTTATATAATGGAGGGATATATTTTATTATGCCAACAAATAAACCTCGTATAACAATCATATGTGAACAAGATATTTATGAAAAAATAGAAGATTTTCAATTTGATAATAGATATAAAAATCGTTCAAAAGCTGCATGTGATATTCTTAATATAGGATTAAATATTGTATCAAATTCAATATTTGAAGATATTAATCTTTTGAATAAACAACATTCTAAATTGACTAAAAATGAGCTGATTATAAAATTATTAGAAATTGGGATACGACATTCAGATGAATTATAAAATTAAAGACTAATAAAAAAGCCTTTGTACTGAACCTAGTACAAAGGCAAAATAACAAGTATAGGCTCTATATATAATAAATTATTTATCATATAGGCTTGTATTAATTATCTTTATATTTTAGATAATAAAATTTTGGCATATTCGAAATTTGTTTTCTCAATAATTTCTGTTTTAGGTTTGTCAAAAAAAATAGTAGCATTACAATTTTCAGTAATTATTTTTATATTTTTTTTCATGGATTTTAATTTATCTAATGTCATATTAATTCTCCATCTTTTTATAGTTAATAATTGAAATTTTCCTGTTTTCTTTTTAAATTTATAATATTTTTAATAAAATTATTATTTCCATTACTATTAGTAATAGCAATACCTTTCATCATCCAACAAGCTTGTTTTTGCATTTCTAAAGGTAAAGATTGCAAGAGAGAAATGGCTTGTTCTTCTTTTGTATTTTTATAAGAATTAATCATGCTAGTTTTCACCTCTTTAATTGCTTTTTATTTACCTAGTAACCAGAAGCCAAACGCTTAGTAACTAAATATTATCATTTTTAATAAATCATGTCAATGATTTCAGTTGCTTAGTAACTAAAAATGTGCTAAATTATAAAAAAGAATAAAAATAAGAGGTGACTTTATTTGAAAACTATTCAAGAAAGAATAAAATACATTAGACAATATTTTCATTTAAATCAAATTGATTTTAGTAAAAAAATTAAAGTTGGAAAATCAACTGTTAGTTGTTGGGAAATAGGAACAAGACCTATAAAACCAATTCATATTGAAATAATTTGTAATACTTTTAATATACAGAAAGAATGGTTAGAAAAAGGAATAGGCAAAATTTTTAAAGAAGATATTAACGAAAATAATAATTTGTTATTATTAGAATTAAAGAAACAATATGGATTAACAGACTTACAAACAGAAGCTATGCAAGCATTTTTGTCAATGACCTCGGAACAAAAAGATATAATGTTAGAAGCTATGCAAATTATGAGTAATATGTATAAATCAAAAAACATAAAAAGTAATAAAATAGATGATGAGTTATCTAGAGAAGAAATTCACAAATTAATTGATTTAGAACTGGATGATGTTGAGAAAGGAAAAACATTATCAGTTTCCACGTCTACAAATTCTTTAGAAAAAGAAGATTATAAAAATAAAAGAGCATAAAAACAGCCATGATGTTATAAATAACATCATGACTGTTTTTAATTTAATCATTATATAATATTACTATACAGTAATAGACCTGCTTTTTTATAGGAGGTTTTCATATTATGGAAAACATTTTTCATACAGCAGCAATATATGCTAGAGTATCTACTAAAAAACAAGCTAGAGAAGGTTTTTCACTTGAAAGTCAAATAAAAGCTTGTAGAAAAAAGGCAAATGAACTAGGTATCACTAATATTGTAGAATATACAGATGAAACTTCGGGTACTACTTTAAATAGACCTGGATTATTAAAATTAAGAAAGGAAATTAAAAATGGTACGATTGATATTGTAATTTGTTATGACCAAGATAGGCTTTCAAGAAAATTAGGGCAACAATTGTTTATAACTGAAGAATTTGAAAAATTTTGCAAAAAATTAGTATTTGTTTATGGAGATTATAAACATTCAGTAGATGGAAGATTATCTTATTTAATAAAAGGTGCTATAGCAGAATATGAAAGAGAAAAAATATTAGAACGTTGTATGCGTGGTAAAAAAGAAAAATTTTTAAAAGGTGAAATAACAAATAGTCATCTTTTTGGTTACAAATATAATAAAAATAAAAAGACATACGAAATAAATGATGATGAAGCTAAAGTAGTTCGTAGAATCTTTGATTTATATATAAATGGAATGAGTTCTAGACAAATATTAATGTTATTTCAGATGGAAAATATTCCTAAATTTTTTCGTGGGAAAAGTGTTGGTTGGAATGATCCTTCTGTTATTTTAAGAATCTTAAAAAATGATTCATATACAGGAGTTTTTCATGCATTTAAACATAATTCGCCAAAAGAAAAAAATAGATATAAAGATAAATCAGAATGGATTAATATACCTATTCCTGCTATCATAGATAAAGAACAATTTGAATTAGCTAATAAGAAAATAAAAGAAAATACAGACAATTCATCTAGGAATGAAAAACGAACACATTTATTATCAAGAATAGCTCGTTGTACATGTGGTCGAAGTATTTATTCAAGGACAGCTAATAATAAAGATTATTATATATGTGCTAGTAAAAATTATAAGAAAAAAGATGAATCTAAATATAATAATTGTTTAACTAGTCGATTCATGTTAGCAGATAAAGTAGATGAAATATTTTGGAAAGCTTTATCTAAAATATGCATATCAAAGGAGAATATAGAAAAATATGTAAATCAACAAGAAAATAATATTAAAGTAGATAGTATACTTTTACAAATAAAAAAAATTGAAGAAAGTATAAATAAAAAGAAAAAAGAACAGAATAAAATTATTGAATGGTTTACAGATTCTCTTATTGATGATAATTTAGCTAAAGAAAAATTAGAAAAAATTAGTAAACTATTAATTAACTTAAAAAAACAGAAAGAAGAACTAACAAAATCAGTAAATAGAAAAAATAAACCTGAGTTTATATATAATATATTTAAAAACGAAAAGAAAGTTACATTAGAAGAAAAACGAAATCTTATAAGAAAAATTGTTGACAAAGTATATGTAGAAAGAATCGATGATAATAAGAATTCTAAAATGGATATTCGTATTTATATTATTTTTAAATAATTATATGTATTATATTGTATTTGTATGTATATAATCTTGAACATTGCTTCTGCTACACCGCGACAACATTCAACAACAATTTTTCCTTTTTCGCCGATATGAGCAAGAGCTACACCGAAGAAACAGCTAAAGAAGATGATTTGTAACATATCGCTTTTAGCGCAAGCTTCAACAATGTTAGCAGGAATGATATTTAATAAGTGCATAGAAATACTGAAAGATTCTGCAGTAGCGGCAGCATTAGCTCCAGCAGAAGCTCCAATGGAAGGAAGAGAAACGCCAACACCAGGTTGAAGTACATTTACGACTACAAGACCAACAACTAAAGCTAAACTACTAGCAACTTCGAACCAGATGATGGCTTTACCACCTAAACGACCAAGTTTTTTGAAATCACCAGTACCAGCAATACCAATTATTAAAGTACTAAAAATAAGAGGTACAACGATCATTTTAATCATGCGAATGAACGCATCGCCTAATGGTTTTAATTGTGACCCGATATCAGGTAAAAAATAACCAAAGATAGCACCTAATACTAGCCCTAAAAATATTTGAGCTGTGAGATTAATGCGCAACTTTTTCATTAAAAAGACTCCTTTTTGAAATTTATTTTTTGCATAAAAACGGATTATATATTGTTATTTTATGCAGTTAACATATTAACAATATATTTAAAAACATATTTATCATTATAGTAGTAGTGTTATGTTAAGTCAATGTAAAATCTAGATAAAACATTGTATACATTGTTTTAAGAGTAAAATTAGTTTGAATATTTATGAATTAATAATTTGCATAAAAACTCTATGGATAAATTTTAAATATATGTTAAAATAAAAAATATATTTAAATGAATAGGAATGAGATTAATGTTAACTTTAAAAACAGGTATAAAAGGACAAGCACAAGTTAAAGTGGTTGAAGAAAATACAGCGAAAATAATGAAAAGTGGAGCCTTGCCAGTTTTTGCAACTCCAGCGATGGTGGCGCTAATGGAAGAAGCTTCTTGCATGGTTTTAAAAGATTATTTGGAAGAAGGAGAAGGTACTGTAGGTATAAAATTAGATATATCACATATCGCACCAACTGCTTTAGATGATGTTGTAACAGCTATAGCTACTTTAGATAAAATAGAAGGTAGAAAATTAACTTTTATAGTTGAAGCAAAAGATACGCATAAAGTTATTGGTAAAGGAATACATGAAAGATTTATTATAAATAATGAAAAATTCATGAATAAATTACAAAAAAATTAATAATTAATAAAAAAGCTTTCTATTTATAGTTTGTACTAAATAGAAAGCTTTTTTGTTAGATTTATTTGCTATTTTCGGCTAATTCTTCTAAATATGCCCAACGTTCCATTAAATAATCTAATTTTTCTTGAAGAGCAGTTTCTTCTTTTGTTAGTTCATTTAATTTGCCATAATCAGAAGCATTTTGACTCATTTGAAGTTGTACTACTTTTAGTTTTCCTTCTGTTTCAGCAATTATGGCTTCAATTTCAGCATATTCTTTTTGTTCTTTAAAAGAAAGTTTTTTTACGGGCTCAGTTTTAGTTGTGGTATTTTTAGATGTTTTTTCTGTATCAGAAATGGTGTTTTTTGTTTCAGTATTTTTTCCTTTTTCTAATGTAGCCAATTCTTTTTCTTCAACACCTTTGTAATAAGAATAGCCACCAGGATATTGACGAAGCGAGCCATCTTGTTGATAAACAAAGACTTTATCTGCTAAGCGGTCAATGAAAAAGCGGTCATGGGATACAAATATAATAGCACCATTAAAATTATCAATGAATTCTTCTAAAATAGACATAGTTTGTAAATCTAAATCATTTGTAGGTTCGTCTAGTAATAGAACATTAGGAGAACTCATTAAAACTCGCAATAGGAATAAACGACGTTTTTCACCACCAGATAATTTACTGATAGGAGTCCATTGTAATGTACCTGGGAATAAAAATCTTTCCATTAATTGAGATGCACTTAGTTGTGTACCATCAGCTAATGTTATGTGATGAGCAACTTCTTTGATATAGTCAATAGGGCGAAGTCTTTCGTCCATATCAATATTTTTTTGAGCAAAATATCCAATTTTTACAGTTTGACCAATATTTACATTTCCTGTTGTTGGTGGCAAAATGCCAGCTATTATATTTAATAAGGTAGTTTTACCAGAACCATTAGGTCCTAAAATACCTATGCGGTCATTTCGTAAGACTGTATAAGTGAAATCTTTAATGATTGTTTTATTATCTACAGTATAATTTACGTTTTCTAATTCAATTACAGTGCGACCTAAACGAGAGCCTGCAAGTCCCATTTCAATTTTGCTATTATCAATATTTACTTTTTGATTTTTTACTTCTTCAAATCGTTGTATTCTTGCTCTTTGTTTGGTGGAACGAGCTTGAGCACCGCGATGTATCCATTTTAGTTCATTGCGTAAAAAGTTTTGACGTTTTTGTTCTGAAGCTTCTTCGCGTTCTTCTCTGGCAGTTTTTAATTCTAAAAATTGAGTGTAGTTACCTGTATAAACATAGGATTTGCCTTTATCTAGCTCTAAAATTTTAGTAGCAACAGAATCAAGGAAATATCTATCATGTGTTACCATGATTAAAGCACATTTCAATTTTTGAAGGTATTCTTCAAGCCATGCGATAGTTTCACTGTCTAAATGGTTAGTAGGTTCGTCAAGTAATAATAAATCACATGGTTGAATTAATGCTGTAGCTAAAGCTAATCGTTTTTGTTGTCCTCCAGATAAGGTTTTTATTTGGGCAGAAAAATCCATAATACCTAATTTAGTTAGAATGGTTTTAGCATCACTTTCCAATTGCCAGCCATTTAATTCATCAATTTTACTAGTTAATTTAATGATTTTTTCTTGTAATTTATGATCATGAGGATTTTTTTGACTTTGAGCTAGAGTGATTTCGTAGTCATAAAGCGCTTGCATAATAGGTTGATTACCTTGAAATACTTCCATTAAAATTGTATTTTCAGGATTGAAAATTTTATCTTGTGATAGATATTCAATTTTTATATTTTTGCCAGCGATGATATTACCACTATCTTGAGGAATAAGACCTGCAATAACTTTGATAAAAGTAGATTTACCCGTCCCATTGACACCAACAATACCTATTTTATCACCTGAAGATAGGCTGAAGTTTACATTTTCAAATAAGACTTTTTCTCCATAAGTTTTACATAAATTTTCTATTGTTAAAATCATAATAAAAACACACTCACTTTAAATGTTTTATTGTTTGTATATTATATCATAATTTATTTAGCTAAATAAAATTTTTAATTAAGTGAAAAAGAACAACATAGATACAATTTTTAGAAACATAAAACATTGATTTTATTTTTTATAAATATTATAATATTAAGCAAGAAAAGCGAAAACGTTTACAGATTTATTTGTATTGAATTTTGCAAAAAATCTTAGCATTTTTAATTTAGTTATTAATGCAAGAAGTTTTTTAATTCAAGGAGGATAAAAGATGATTTTATTTAACCAAGAAACAAAGACATTTCATTTAAAAACTTCTAAAACAAGTTATTTGATGAAAGTCTTAGAAACAGGGCATTTACTCCATCTTTATTGGGGGCGTCCTTTAAAATCTGAAAATCTTGATTATACTGTACGTAGAAAAGATTGGTTTAGCTTTGTTGCTAATACAGATAATATAGATGCTTTCCATTTAGAGTCTAAAGAACAAGAATATCCTGGATATGGTTCTACAGACTTACGTAGTCCTGCTATTGAACTTGAATTTGCTGATGGTACAAGTGCTACAGATTTTAGATATGTAGATTATAAAATTGTTGATGGCAAACCTGCATTAGAAGGTTTACCTGCAACATATGTGGAAGCAGATAAAGAAGCTCAAACTTTAATTATTACATTAACTGATAAAGTAAAAAATGTTGATGTAGAATTATCCTTTACTGTTTTTGAAGAATATAATGCTATCGCTCGTAGCGTTAAAGTAATAAATAAAAGTGCTGATGATGTAAAAATTCAACGTGTATTGAGTGCAAACGTTGATTTTAAAGATAGTAAATTTGAAATGATTCAGCTTTCTGGTTCTTGGGCTAGAGAACGTCATATCATTCGTACACCACTTCGCATCGGTGGACAATGTGTAGAAAGTCGTCGTGGTGCAAGTAGCCATGCGCAAAATCCATTTATGGCTCTTGTTCGTAAAGATGCTACTGAAACAAATGGCGATGTTTATGCTATGAGTTTAGTATATAGTGGTAACTTCTTAGCTAATACAGAAGTTGATATGTATAGCAAAGCTAGAATGCAAATTGGTATCAATCCATTTGATTTCACATGGTTATTAAAAGCTGGAGAAGAATTCCAAGCACCTGAAGCTGTACTTGTTTACTCTAACGAAGGTTTAACAGGTATGAGTCATACTTATCAGAATTTATATGGTAAACGCTTAATGCGTGGTGTATGGCGTGATAAAGCTCGTCCTGTTCTTATTAATAACTGGGAAGCAACATATTTTGATTTCAATGAAACTAAAATCAAAGAAATCGCTAAACAAGCTAGTGAATTCGGCATTGAATTATTCGTTTTAGATGACGGTTGGTTCGGTGAAAGAAATAATGATGACCGCTCTTTAGGTGATTGGTTCGTAAATGAAAATAAAATCCGTGGCGGTTTGAAAAAACTTGTTGATGAAATCAATGGTATGGGCATGAAATTTGGTTTATGGTTTGAACCAGAAATGGTATGTCCTATCAGTAAATTATATGAAGCACATCCTGATTGGTGTTTGCATATAGAAGGTCGTACACGTTCTACAGCACGTCGTCAGTTGATTTTAGACCTTTCTCGTAAAGAAGTTTGCGATTATATTATTAAATCTGTATCTGATGTACTTGCTAGTGCAAATATCGAATATGTAAAATGGGATATGAATCGTAATATGACAGAAATTGGTTCTGCTGTATTACCAGCAGAACGTCAACGCGAAGTAGCTCATCGTTATATGCTTGGTTTATATCATGTAATGGATGAAATTACTAGTCGTTTCCCTAATGTTTTATTTGAATCTTGCTCTGGTGGTGGCGGTCGTTTTGACCCAGGTATTTTATACTACATGCCACAAACTTGGACAAGTGATGATACTGATGCTATTGAACGTTTGAAAATTCAATATGGTACATCTATGGTTTATCCTAATGTTGCTATGGGTTGCCATGTTTCAGCAGTACCAAATCATCAGGTAGCTAGAATTACACCATTTGCTACTCGTGGTATTTCTGCAATGTGTGGTAATTTTGGTTATGAACTTGATTTAACAAAATTAACTGATGAAGAAAAAGCTCAAACTAAAGCTCAAGTAGCATTTTATAAAGAAGTTAGAGAACTTATCCAATTTGGTGATTTCTATAGAATTCAAAGTCCATTTGAAAATAATGAAACAGCATGGAGCTTTGTAGCTAAAGATAAATCAGAAGCAGTTGTAAGCTTCTTTAGAACTTTAGCAGTGCCAAATGATAATTTAGCAACTATTTGTGCTGTAGGTTTAGATGCTGATGCTATTTATGAAGATATGCGTACTGGTAAACTTTATGGCGGAGATGAATTAATGTATGTAGGCATTAATGTTCCAGATAAAGTTGTTGGTGGTATAGCTGAAGAAGGTAAAGAATTATTTGCAGGCATGCCAAGTCCTGTTATTGAAGGCGATTATGCTGCATTTATATGGCACTTCAAAAAAGTTAATAAATAATAAAATAAATTATATAAATGAATTTACTAGAGATTGAGATTTTATCAATCTCTAGTAAATAAAAGAGAAATGATTGAATATTTTTAATATTATTTTTATAGGCAAAAACTTTATTTTAAATAAAAATTTTATATTTTAGGAGAGAATTTATTATGTTTAACAAATCTACATTAACTATTACAACATCTGTTTTGGTTTTAATGAGTACGGGAGTAGCAGGAGCTGCTAGCAACCCATTTAGTGATGTTCCTCAAGATAGCTGGGCTTATGATGCAGTGGCAACACTTGCTGCTGATGGCGTAATTGATGGTTTCCCAGATGGAACATACCAGGGCAACAAAACAATGACACGTTATGAAATGGCTCAGATTGTAGCTCGTGCTATGGCAAAAGAAGATTTACAAAAAGCAGATAAAGCTATTGTAGATAAGTTAGCTGCTGAATTTGCAGAAGAACTAGATAATTTAGGTGTTAGAGTAGCAGACCTTGAAAAGAAAAGTGATAATGTAAAATTCACAGGAACAGCTCGTTTACGTTATGATGATGGCGATATCAATGCTACTGGTCCAAAAGCTGATTGGGATAAAGATAGTGCAAGTCATGCTCATATTGAATACTGGATTAAAGGAAAAGTAAACGACAATTGGACAGGTGTAAGCCAGATTGAAACAGAATATAATATGAAATCCGATAGCATCACTGCATATGGAGATAAAGATATTCAAGTAAATAAAATATATGCAGAAGGTAATTTCGGCGATAGCATGTTAAAAGTAGGTCGTTATGGAGAATTTTCTTCATACGGAAGAATTATCGATACTGAAATTTCTGGTGCAGAATATACATTTGAAGCTGGCGATTTATCTGGAGCATTAACTTATGGTAGATTAAAAGATAGTAGAACATTAGCTGGAACTAAATTCGAAAATAAATCAGGTGGAGAATATGGAGCATATCTTGGAACAGAGTATTCCTCTGCTAGATTGAAATATAATCTTAGCCCAGTAACAGCAATTGGTGCAACATATGGTAGATTAAATGAAGTAACAGTAGCAGAAAAAGGCAACAATTTCCAAGATAGTGTAAACTTCTGGGAAGCAGGATTTAATACAAAACTTGCAGATAATTTAACATTAATGGCAGCATATAGTAAATCTGATTTAGATGGAGTAACAGATAGTGTTGGCAGTGAAGTGGTAAATGATGGATGGTTTAGTGAACTTCGCTATAAACAACACAATCCAAGTGATGTAGGTTCCTTTGCAATCTTCACAAATTATAGAAATGTAGGTGCATTCTCAACAATAGATGCAACAGTAGACTATACTGAAAACGTAAGAGGATGGACACTTGGCTTTGACTATGTACCAATGGAAAATACAACAATAGAAGTATTCTACACAACAGGTACACAAGTAAATGCAACAAGTACAGAAGGTAGACAAGATGTAGATATCTTCCGTGCACAAATGGAATTTTATTTCTAATCATATAATTTATAAATCTAATATTTAAACAAAAAGGCTTATTACTTACAACTTGTTTAGTAATAAGTCTTTTTGTTTTGGAAATTAAAATTATTTATTTTTATTTAATTTACGATATTCTTTAGGTGTAAAATTATATTTTTGATAAAATAATTTAGAAAAATAACTTAAATGATTAAAACCTGAATTTAAAGCAATTTCTGTGATATTTAAATTAGAATTTATCAATAAAGATTTGCTAATCTCCAATCGATAGGTATTAAGAAAATCTATAGGTGTTTGATTTAAATATTTTTTAAATAATTTACAACATTTACTTCTACATATATTACCTGATTCGGCTATATCATTTAAAGAAATATTTTGTGTATAATTTTTATAAATATAAGCGGTCATGTTTTTTTGGATAATAAGATCATTTGATATATTTGAAGAATTTAATTCAGACAAATTAAAATTTTTCTTTAAAATAGTATAAAATTTATGCCAAATTTTAAAGATAATGGAATAATATAAAATTTCTTTTTCTGAGATTGAAGACTTATATAGTAATAGTAATTTATTAAATAATAATAGTAAATGATGATCATTTAAATTGTTATTATTCAAATATAAATATTCAATTTGATTGTTTGAAATAATTGTTTTTACGAAATGATTAAAAAAATCATTATTATAATTAAAAATAATAGGATGAATTAGAATACAAATAAATTCACAGTCAAGACCTTGTTCTGAGTAACCATAATGCATTTGTTTAGAATTTATAATTAGTCCATCGTGCTCATGAATTAAAATATTTTTTCCATTTACATAGAAATTCATTTTCCCTTTTAGAATGTATATGATTTCTATATCGTCATGCCAATGACAAAGAGCTTTTAGATTATCAAAATAAGATAATTTGTTTTCTTGAATAGCTATTTTAGTATATGGTTCGTAGGATTGAACTATTTCAAATAAGTCATGCATAATTTGTAATTTACGTTTCATAATAACTCCTTTAAATACGATTTTTATAATAATTAAGGAAAATAGTGATAGTTTTGGATAATTATATATACTATTATTATATTAATTGATATATCGATATACAAGTTTAAATATTTAGACAATAAAATATTTAATAAAAATTCTAAAGGTGATAAAATGGCAGTATTTTATTTTGAAACAATTTTAAAAGTTAAACTACTAGGCATGCAAGTTACAACTGTTAAAATTAATTTTACAGAAGATATGGATAGAAATAATATATCATTGGGAACATATGATTTTTTTATTCGTAGTGAAAATACTGATAATGTTTGGTGTAAGATACCTATTGTAGGTATGAAATGGAAAAATAAGAGATGTCTATATTTAAAATTAGTAAATAAAATGGATTATTTACCAATTAAATTATTAAAATTAAAAAAAAGTCCACCAGATGTATTTACTCAAGATTGTTGCAGATTAGAGTATAATTTACAACAAAAATTACCAGTATATACTAAAAATAATAAATCATATGATATAAATACAAAGTATATTTTAAAAAAAGAACATAAAAAATATGTTGAGGAATTTAAATCTTTTATGTTTAAAGATTTAAATTATAGTATATATGTCCCTAAAATAAAGGCCAAAAAACATGCATTAATTGTTTGGTTACATGGTGCAGGAGAAGGCGGAAATAATGCTTCTAATATAATGGCAGATAAAGGAGCCGTTACGTATTTGAAAAAAGATACGCAATATTTATTTAAAGGAGCATATGTTTTAGCACCACAATCTCCTACTTATTGGGTTGATGAATTTAAGATGGAGGAAAATATATTTTTAAAAGCTAAAAGATGTTATACAAAAGATTTAACAGAATTAATATTACAAATTAAACAAAAATATATGGATATAGATGAAAATAGAATATATTTAGCAGGTGCTTCTATGGGTGGTTATCAAGTATTAGAATTATTAGCAGAAAATCCTTTTTTATATGCGGGGGCGATTATATCCTGTCCTGCTAAAATACCAATAGAAGAAAATTTAAGAGTAATTAAAAATAATAAAATACCAATATGGCTTTTGCATTGTGTAAAAGATAATGTAGTACCTTTAAAAAATACAGAATATATTTATAATTATCTAAAAAATGAAGATAATACTATAAAAGTAACATATTATCCAAAGATTATAGTTCAAGGTAAAGAAATAAATCCACATTGTGTATTTATTTATATGTATGAAAATTTGCCAGAAGAAAATGGTACTAGATTGTTTGAATGGTTAAGTGAACAAAGAAGAGGGAAATAATATGAAATCAACAGCACAATTAAAATCGGTAATATATATTTCAATAATAGCTGCATTAGGAGGATTTTTATTTGGATTTGATACAGCTGTTATAAGTGGAACAATTGATTCAATAAAAACGGTAGAATATGGTTTTGGACTTAGTTCTGGGGAATTAGGATTTGCAGTGGCTTCGGTTTTGTTTGGTTCAGCCATTGGCGCCTGGTATGCAGGATTATCAGCAATGCGTTTTGGTAGAGTACGTGTAATGATAATAGCATCTATAATGTTTTTTATTTCAGCTTTAGGTTCAGCATTGGCAACAGGATTATGGAGTTTTGTTCTGTGGCGCTTTATAGGTGGTATTGGTGTAGGTATTGCAGCAGTAATAGCTCCTGCTTATATAGCAGAAGTTTCACCAGCTCATTTAAGAGGTAGATTAGGAACTCTACAGCAGTTAGCTATTGCTATTGGTTTATTTACATCATTTGTATCTAATTATATATTAACCAATATAGAAGGCTCACCTAATAGTATACTATGGTTTGATTTATTTGCTTGGCGTTGGATGCTATTAGTAGAAATATTTCCAGCTTTTATATATGGAATTATGGCTTTGAAATTGCCAGAATCTCCTCGTTTTTTAGTTAGTAAAGGAAAAGATGAAGAAGCTATTGAGATATTAATAAAATATGTAGGTGAAAAAAATCCAAAAGATAAAATTTTAAGTATAAAAAATACACTAGGAAATTTAGATGATGTTATTTCTATAAAAAATATATTATCTAAAAAAACTATATTTATACCTATTGTTTGGATTGGTATAAGTGTAGCATTTATATCTCAATTTACAGGTATAAATATTATTTTATATTATGCTTCATCTTTATGGAGTGCAGTAGGATTTTCTCAGTCCTTATCTTTTGCGGTTCCTATTGGGACTACTACAATAGGTATATTAATGACCGTTGTAGGTATGATGGTAATTGATAGGATTGGTAGAAAAAAATTATTGTTAATAGGTTCTATAGGAATGGCAATATCTTTATGGATAACAGGATTAATATTTTTTAATGCAGAACAGACATCAACAGGCTTAGTTTTAAATACTAATTTAGCTTGGTTGGTTTTGATAAGTGCGCATGTATTTTATATTTTCTTTTGTTGTACATGGGGACCTGCTGTTTGGGTAGTATTAGGAGAACTTTTTCCAAATAGAGTTAGAACTACAGGAATTGGAATAGCTACTTGTGCAAATTGGATTGGTAATATTATAGTTACGTGGACTTTTCCGCCTATGTTGGAATATATTGGATTAGCACAGACATATTTATTTTATGGAGTATGTTGTATATTATCATTTTTTATAGTTAAATATTTATTACCAGAAACAGGAAATAAAGAATTAGAAGATATGCAATATTAAAATATAGAATAAAAAAATACACCTTTAAAAACTTTTATTAATTTTTAAAGGTGTATTTTATTTTAATCAATAGAAATTAATTCATATTGAGGATTACCCATTTTTAAATTGCGCATAGCGCTTAATTGATGTAATCCATGACGAGATTCAATGCGTTCTACTAAATCTTGATTGTTTGGTTGAGCATATACTAAATTAATAGAGGCTTGGTCTATAGCAAGTAAGTCAGTTGAGGCTAATATACCAATATCTGGGATTGTAGGTTCAGCAGCAGATAATCCAGCGCAATCACAATCAACAGACATTCTACGTAAAACATTAATAAAAACGATATGTTTACCAAAGTAATCAATAACAGCTTTTGCTGATTCGGCCATATTTTCCATTAGACGCCCTTTACTTGGCCATCGTCCCCAGTCAGCAGGTTGATTATCAAATGAAACGCCATGAACCATTGATTTACCAATTCTACCATCAGCACAACCGATAGCGATATTTTTCATGGAACCACCATATCCACCCATAGCATGACCTTTGAAATGGGTTAATACAATCATAGAATCATAATTAACGATATTTTTTCCCATTGAAATTTCTTGAAAATGTTTGCCATTGCGTACAGGGAGCATAACAGTACCATTTTCATCCATTATATCTACAGGGCAAAAATCCCAACCATTAACTTTTAAGGTTTCTCGATGACTTTCGGCAGTATATCTATCACCTTTATATAAGGTATTTGTTTCAACTATATTGCTATTGGGAACATGTTGTTGAAAAACGCAAACCATATCTCTAGGCAAAATATTTGGACCATTTTTTTCGCCTGTATGAAGTTTTATAGCAGTTTTTCCATAAATACCTTCATTGATTAAGTTATATAATTTTAGCAGACTATCTGTATTAATTTGAGAAGAAAAATATACTTTGGCTTTAGAGCCAATATAATTGTCATTATTGATTTTGGTACTAGCTATTACTGGTGATTGAGCAAAAGAATGAGAAATATTATCCGTTAAGCCATAAGTTGCTGCTCCAATAACTGCACCACCGGCTACTTTGAAAAAATCACGTCTAGAAAATTTTTTCATAAAAATCTCCTCCTGTAAATGATTTTATTATTATTTTAATCATACATCTTGGAGTTTACTTTAGGTCAAGAAAATAATTTTATAGTAATGATTTTAAATGACTTTTAAACTGTATTTACCAAAACCTATTTGAATGCGATTTTCTTCATGTAAGACGTTTAAAACTTCACGGATTTTATTTTCAGAAACGGAGAATTTATGAGCTAAGGAACGTCGACCAACAGGTTGGCGAAGTGTATTACAACGTTTGATTTCAGCAAAAATTTCTTCTTTTAAATCAATGATATCATTAGGAGTTTTAAAAATTTCAGATTTAATATCTTCTGGCAAATCACTGCTTTGAGGTGGTTCATTAGGGCAAATATTAGCTAGATATTCAACTACATTTTGAAGTTCACGAATATTTCCAGGCCATGAATAGTTTTGAAGACAAATTTTTATATTAGAAAAATATAATTTGGCATCTAAAGATAAAGGTTTATATTTTTTATAAAAATTATATGCAAGTGGTAAAATATCTTCTTTGCGTTCACGCAGTGCAGGCATTTTTATAGGAAGTACATTTAAGCGATAATATAAATCTTCTCGCATCAATCCAGCTTTGATATGTTCTTTTAAATTGTGATTAGTGGCAACAATGACGCGAACATCAATAGGAATTATTTTTATACTACCTACACGACGAATTTGACGTTCCTGAAGGACACGCAATAATTTCACTTGGAATGGCAAAGGGGCATCACCAATTTCATCTAAAAATAATGTTCCTTTATGAGCTGCTTCAAATAAACCCGAAGAACCGCCTTTTTTAGCACCTGTGAAAGAACCTTCTACATAACCAAATAATTCTGATTCTAAAAGTGTTTCTGAAAGTGCAGCAAAATTAATGGCGACGAAAGGTCCTGAACTGCGATTGGAAGCATTGTGAATACTTTGAGCTAATAATTCTTTACCCGTACCAGATTCACCTTGGATAAATACTGTAGAATCTGATTTTGCCATTTTTTGCGCGAGTGATAATACTTTTTGTAGTGCTGGACTTTTACCAACGATATGAGAAAAATCATAACGTGCAATATTTTGTTCTTGGTATAAACGACGACGTACTGATTCTTCAAGGCGATGAATTTCGGATACATCTTTTAATACAAATAATTTGCCATTATCGCTGTTTTTAGCATAGAGGGGAATTTCTGATATTAAAAGTTCATGAGAAGGCAATTTTAATATACCTTCTTTTCGAGGATTATTTACTGTTTGGAAAAAAGTATCATCTAAGAAATTTTCACTATCTTGCCCAATTAATTTTGTCGCTTTTTGAGCAAAGATTTTTTCAGCAATAGGATTAAAAACAGATATTTTATTTTCTTTATTGATAGCTATTAATCCATCATGAACATTATTGATGACGGTTTTAAATCTTTCTTTCATTTTGCTACTATCTTTTAATAATTTATTACCTGTTTTTATTAATTTAATAATATCTTGAATATATTTAGCTGATAAAATATTAGCAAATTTATCTAAAATATCAAAATGAGTGAGAATTTCAATGATAGAAGTGATATCAACTAAACGAGTTTTTATATCAATAATATGGTTTACAAATCCCGGAACATGTTCAGTTTCGCCAGGAGTAATAGCTATTTTTAATTTAGGATAATTGTCTATTCCAGGATAATAAGGATAATAGTTTATATGGTCTATGCCTAATGCTTGCAATAATAAAATAGTTTCTTCTGCACTATCTTTAGAATCATTAACTAATAATACATCACTATATTTAGGCAGTTTAAATAGTTTGCCAATTTCATGATAATTTATAGAGCGTCGTGCAATAATATAAGGTACATTTGCAGGGCGAAAATTAATTCTTTCAAATGCATATTCGCTGGAATAGAGGATTAAGTCAACTTCTAAATTCGTTGGTGGAGGCGAAGATGAATAATAATATTTGATATCTACTGAGGAATAAAGAATATTACATAATTGTTCATAAATAGTATGAGCAGTATTATATCCTACAGAAATGATGACTAATTTTTTCATTTTATATTTATCTCCTAATGGGAATTTAATGGTAATTTATAATAATATACCCTATATTATCAAAATAAATGGTATTTATCAATTTATAAAAGGTTATGATTTTTAAGTGTTTCTTGGTTCTTCTATGTACAAATGTTTACTTTAGAATGGAAATTGCATAATTATATTAGTGAAACTTTATATACTGATAAGGGAGGTTTTATTATGAACCCATTTAGTAATTCTTTTGAAAAGAAATGGACTTTTATTTTTTTATTTATGTATGTGTTAATAATGTTGCCATTTCCTTGGTATTATGCCACTGAATACATTCCTTCATTTTTGGGAACTCCGTTATTCATCTTTGGATGGATTTTTCATGGTTTAGTAGTTATTATACTCATATTTTTATGGTGGCAAAGTTGTAAAAAAAGACCAGAGTATAAAGAATTTGATGATGAGGAGTGATTTAAATGACACATTCATTAGATAATAATATTATTCCATTTTTAGCTGTTATTATTACTTATTTTGGTTTATTGACTTATATCGGTTATTATGCTACAAAGCAAACTCGAACTCTTAGAGATTATTTCACAATGAGTGGTAAGGCAGGAGCTTTGCTTAGTGGTCTTGCATATTTTTCAACTCAATATAGTATGAGTACATTTATGGGTGTGCCAGGAACTATTTATAAAGTAGGTTATGCTGGAATGTCTGTATCTGTGCCAGGTATTGCTTTTAGTATGGTTATTCCTGCTTTACTTGTTGGTAGAAGATTAATTCGTTTGGGTCATCGTTATCGTATGCTTACTATGGCAGATTACATATCTGATAGATATGAGTCCACTTTAATGCGTGCATTATTGGCTATTATTATGATTTTATTCTTAGTACCAATGATGGGAGCGCAAACAATTGGAGCTGGAATTATTTTTAAAACATATACTGGTGCTCCAGAATGGGTTGGTATTGTAGTCATGGGTATAACTGTTATACTTTATTGTATGGCAGGTGGTATTAGAAGTATTATGATTACAGATGTTATTCAGGGTATTTTAATGGTAGCAACAGCTGTAGTTACTTTCTTTGTATCTTTGCAATTAGGTGGAGGTCTTGAAGTAATTAATCAGCATTTAGCAGATACTGATATGAGTTTATTATCTCATCCTGGACAAAATAATTCTATGCCATGGCAAAATTATGTTTCTATGATCATCATGTGGAGTTTCTTTACAATTGGACAGCCACATTTATTTACAAAATTTTTCACTATGAAAAATTACAATGTAATGTTTAAAGCAGTATTATTGGGAACTTTAGGTATGTGGTTTTCTGCTACACTTATTGAATGGTGTGGTGTAACGGGTAGAATGTCTTTCCCTAATCTCACAGGAACAGATACAGACTTTATCGTACCTCTTATTTTACAAGCAGGCGTTCATCCTGTAATTTCTTCTTTGATGGTAGCTGGTATTTTCTCTGCAGGTATGTCAACTGTAAGTGGTGTATTAATTACTTCCACAAGTGCTGTAACTCGTGATTTATATCAAAAAATATTTAATAAAGAAGCTACAGATAAAGATGCATTTATTATGTCTCGTTATGTAACAGTTGGTTTGGGCGTATTAGCTATTTGTATTGGTATTTATAAACCATCTTCAATTTTTCAATTAGTTTTATTCTCTTTTGGTGGTTTAGGTATTTGGGCAGCTCCGATTTTAGCTGGTCTTTATTGGAAACGTGCAACAAAAATTGGTGCATTTGCGTCTGTAATCGTTGGTGAAATCGTATATATTTTATTGACAACTACTTTTACATCTTTAACATTTGGTTTCAATCCATTAATCGTGGCATGGATTATTGCTATGGTGGTATTGATTGTAGTGAGCTTGTGTACAAAACCTGCATCAGCAGAAACAATCAGACGTCATTTTGATGATTTAGAAAAATGTTAATTTGATTTTAATGAATAAAGAAGGTATTAATTATGTATTTAGCACATTTAAATTGGCAACAAGCAAAAAGAGCTTTCGCAAAAGATGATTTAGTAGCAATTATTCCTATTGGAAGTACAGAACAACATGGCCCTGTAGGTCCTTTGGGAACAGATTTTTTAATTCCTGATTATTTTGCTAAACAGATAGAAAAACGCACAGAAGTTTTGATTGTGCCTACAGTTCCTTTTGGTATAGCTACACATCATGTGGAATTTTCGGGAACTATTGATATTGGTTTTGATGGCTTATATGCTGTTATTAAAGGTATTGTAGATGGTTTAAGTCGTCATGGCGTGAAGAAATTTGTATTTTTAAATGGTCATGGTGGTAATACTCCTGCTTTGGATAAAGTAGCATTAGAAGCGAATAAAAAAGGTTGTCTTTGTGCTCAAATTGATTGGTGGTCACTTGCTCCAATGCTCAATCCTGAATGGAAAGGTGGTCATGGTGATGGACAAGAAGTTTCCATGATTATGGCTATTGATGAAAATTTAATAAATAAAGATGATTTAATGGAAACAAAGGTAAATCATTTATCGGATAAATTAAAAAATATACATTTAAATGCAGTTGATTTTAAAGGCGCAACTATAAAAGTAATTCGCAGTGTAGATAAAGTGGTAAATAGCGGTGGCTATGGCGGAAGTGATTCTTATAGTGCAAATAAACAATGGGGCGAAGATATGAAAGTAGCTTTGCTTGATTATATTGTTGATTTTGTAAATGAATTTAAATCTGTAAAACTATAATTAGATAGGATAATTATTATGTTTAAACGCAGAGATTATTTTAAAGAAGATAGACAAAAACCATGGTCAATAAAAGATGAACCTGTTACTTGCGAAGCTTTAGCTGACACAGAAGCAAGAACATATCCAGATATGTTTGAGGCATATAAAAATTTTGCACAGACATATAATTTATCAAGGGATAGTTTTATCTTAACTAACGGCTGTGAAAATGCAGTGAGAATTATTTTTGAAGCCCTTCGACCTAAATATGCTTATATTGAAAATCCTTCATGGGGTTTGGTAGAAGTACTGACTAATGGTTTGTTATATCCTCGACCTGAGGAAACACCTGAAGAAAAGAGAATTTTTCTAGTAGATTATGAGTTTAAAAATGAAAAATTTGTTTTAGGGGATTATCCTTTAAAATTACCACAAGAAAATTCTTTGTTTTATATTACTGATAAATATAACAATATTTTTGAGCATGAAGTACTTCAAGATAGAAATGAATATGCTAAATATACTATTGTTGATGAAACTTATTCAGCTAAAATATTGAGAGATAGTAATAGAGAAATACCTGAAAATATTTTTGTAATTGGTTCATATTCTAAGTTTTGTGGTGCGGGAATACGTTTAGGCTATATTTTGTATAATCCTAAATGGAATAACTTAATGCAATTACTAAGGGAAGAATGTATTTCTAAATTAGCAGAAAAATATACAAGTATACACATGCCAGAAATACATTTACCAGAATTTGATGGCGATTTTGTTTGTAAGTCTAATAATTATGTTATAGTAAAAGCTGATAGTTATACAGGTGATAAACGAAGAATTAATCGAGAGTTTGAGGTTTCAGGTATAAAATTTTATAAATTAGGATTATCCTTAAAATGATTTTAATGGGAATTTTATATTTTAAGTTTTATAAAATTCCCATTAAGTTTTTATAATAAAACACAAAAGTACTTTTATATTAGATTGTTGTATCTATTAAATTATTGGCACGAAAATTGCATATAATAAAATAGTGAAATATTTTATTAGGGAGAGATACAAATGGATAAACAGAAAAATAATGATGTAAAAATCTCTGTGCCATGGTATGGTTATGTAGTTTTTGTGTTGGCAATTTTATTATTTTCAGGGATTTTTTCTTCGTCTGATGGAGTTTTACGTGCTTTAGATTTCAATGTATTGAATGGTAGTTTTGGACAGATACCAACTGATAAGGCTATGAGCTTTAGAGGTGCTGGCGGTAGCGGTGCTAAAGATGGCTTTTTATTTGCTTTAGAACTTATTCCTGCTGTTATTTTAGCTTTAGGAATTGTAAATGTAATTGATGGTTTGGGTGGATTGAAGGCTGCTCAAAAATTAATGAACCCATTATTAAAACCTTTACTTGGTGTACCAGGTGTTTCTGCACTTGCAAATATTGCTAATATGCAAAGTACAGATGCTGCTGCTGGTATGGTTAAAGAATTAGTTGATGAAGGAAAATTAACAGATAAAGAACGCTCTGTTATCATCACTTATCAAACAAGTGGTAGTGCTTTTGTAACAAATTATTTTTCTTCTGGTGCTGCTGCTTTTAGTATTTTACTTGCACCAATTATCGTACCTTTACTTGTAATTTTTGTATTTAAAATTGTGGGTGCAAATTTAATGCGTTTGTATTTTAAATTTATTGGACAATAAGTGAGGTAAGATAAATGAGCGACAATAAAGTAGAAGTTATTCAGAAAAAAACAATTTTAGATTTATTCATTGATGGTGCTAGAAAAGGTTTTACTATTGGTACTACTAGTTTGTTACCAAATGTAATGATGGCATTTGTAATTATTCGTATTTTAGATGTTACAGGTCTTTTACAATTAATTGGCGTTGTATTCCAGCCAGTAATGGGACTTTGGGGTCTTCCTGGTGAAGCAGCAACAGTTTTAATCACTGCTTTAATGAGTATGGGTGGCGGTGTAGGTGTAGCAATGAGCTTATATACTGCTGGTTCTTTAGATGCTATGCAAGTAACAGTGCTTTTACCTGCTATTTATTTGATGGGTAATCCTGTACAAAATGTGGGGCGTTGTTTAGGTATTGCTGGTGTAAGTACTAAACATTATCCTGCAATTATTTTAATTTGTGTAATTAATGCATTATTATCTATTTGGGCAATGCATTTTATTATGTTATTTTTACAATAAAAGAAGGTTGATTATATGAATACTAAAAAAACATTTTTCACATTATTAAAAAATGCACATGTAATTGCTCCAGAAGATTTAGGAGTTAAAGATATTTTAGTAGCTGGCGAAAAAATCGCTATGATAGGTGAAGGTCTTTCTTTACCAGCAGTATATGATTGCGAAGTAGTTGATTGTGAAGGTAATTATGTAGTACCAGGTTTTATTGACTCTCATGTACATTTAATCGGTGGTGGCGGTGAAGGTGGTTATGCGACTAGAACACCTGAAATCCAATTAACAGATATCACAACTTCTGGTGTAACTACAGTACTTGGTCTTTTAGGTACAGATGGTGTAACTCGTCATGTAGCTAGTCTACTTGCCAAAGCTCGTGGTCTTGAAGATGAAGGCATTACAGCATATATTTATTCTGGTTCTTATGAAATTCCAACACCAACAATTACAGGTAGTGTACGCAATGATATTATTTTGATTGATAAAGTAATTGGTACTGGTGAAATTGCTATGTGCGATCATCGTTCTTCTCAATCTCCAAAAGAAGCTTATCAGCAAATTACAGCAGAAGCTCGTGTTGGCGGTATGCTCAGCGGTAAAGCTGGTGTAGTTAATATGCATTTAGGCGATGGCGAAGATGGCTTAAAAATGCTTTATGAAATCACTAAAAATGGTGAAATTCCTAAGACACAAATTATTCCAACTCATGTAAACCGCAATAAACGCTTATTTAAAGAAGCTATTGAATGGGCAAAACAAGGCGGTGTTATGGACGTAACTTCTAGTGTTAGCCCAGAGTCTGGTTCTAGCCATTCTGTAAAATCTAGTGAAGCTGTAAAACAAGCATTAGAAGCTGGTGTTAATATTGAAAATATCACTATGAGTTCTGATGGTAATGGTAGTATGCCAATTTTTGATGAAGCTGGAAATAATATTGGTGTTGGCGTAGCAAGTCAGATTTCTATTTTAAATGAATTTAGAGATATGGTACAAAAAGAAAATATTGCGATTACAGATGCTATAAAAATCATTACAAGCAATATTGCTAAATTCACTAAATTATATCCAAAAAAAGGTTGCTTAGCTAATAATAGTGATGCAGATATTTTAGTATTAGATAAAGATTTACAATTACAACATGTGTGGGCAAGAGGCACTCATATGGTAGAAAATGGTAAACCTATTGTATTTGGTACTTTTGAAAAAAGATAATAGAAGATATGTAATAAAAAGTGGTAGAAAAAATCTACCACTTTTTTATTTATTAATATACGTATTGTGCTAGTTAAAATTTTTACTTGCAAAAAAAGTTCAACAAGAGTACATTTCTAAGTATTTCATCACAAAGAAGTGTATCTAATGTTGAACCAATCTCATTGTAAGCTAAATACTTTAAAATTTCAATCCCATTTATTAAATTGGTACAAATTTATTCAACCTTTATACCCAAAATATGTTCCTTCTTCTATTCGCCATCGCAGAAATATTCAGCACTGTAAATTAGATGATGTCCTTGTTATTTCTTTACTTTGTTGGCAAGTTGAGCTTAAAATTACTACTCAGCTTCGTTTTTATTACTTTTTGCAAAATAATATTTTTCCTAAATCTTCTCTTCCTGAGCGTTCACGTTTTAATCATATTTGCAATAATGCTTTTTGTTTTTTGCAATGGATACGTATTGGTATATTAAAACAACATTCAAATAATCCTAAATACACAATTATTGACAGTTTACCACTACCATTATGTCAACCTATTCGTAATAAAAGATGTAAAGTACTTACAGATTATGCAGATATTGGCTATAATGCCACTAAAAAGCAATATTATTATGGATTGAAAGGTAGCTTTGAAGTAGGAAGTGATGGACACATTTGGGCATATACATTGAGTAAAGCATCTAAACATGATATAAAAATGGTAGAAGATTTGTTAAGACAATATAGATGTCAATATATTTTAGCAGACCAAGGATATCTAAGTAATGAATTAAAAAAGAAATTGGAAAAAGAAGGAATATGGTTTTGGACACCATCAAGAAAAAATATGAAAGAAAAGAAACAAGAAAATAGTAAATTTCTAAAAAAGAAGAGGAAATATATAGAGACAGTATTTTCTAAATTAGTAAATTTATTTGATATAGAAAGAATAAGAGTACAATCTATTTTAGGATTTCGATTAAGATTGGAACAATGTTTATTAGTTTATACAATAAAAAATGAACTAGCACAATGAGTATTAATATATTTAAACATAATAAATTGATTTTGTTATGTATTTGATAGATAATAGATATAAATATGGATAAAGAGGTGAAAGCTGGAAACAGCGAATTTATGTTAAAAGCAGTTATTTTTGATTTTGATGGTACAATAGGAGACACTTTAAAATTAGTTATTGAATCAATCAGAGAAGCAGTAAGTCCTTTTATGGATAGAGAATTATCTGATGATGAAATAGCAGATACATTTGGACCTATAGAAGAAGGTAGTATTTTAAAATTTGTAGATGAAAAAGACTATGAAGAAGCTTGTAAACTATTATATGATGCTTATGCAAGATTACATAGAGAAATAACACCAAAACCATTTGCAGGTGTTGTGGATTTAATAAAATATTTAAAAAGTAAAAATCTCATTGTAATTTTGGCTACAGGTAAAGGTGCAAAAACTTGTGAAATATCTTTAAAGCAGTATCAAATGGAAAATCTTTTTGATAAAGTAAAAACTGGCTCTATAAAAGGTGGTATAAAACCACAAATGATGCAAGAAGTTATAGATGAATATAATTTATCAGCAGATGAAGTGATTTATATTGGTGATGCACCAACTGATATTGATGCAGCTAGACAAGTTGGTGTAAAAATAGCTTCTGTATTATATGGAACAAGAATAGAAGAAGAAGCCGTAAAAGCTAAAAATCCAGATGCAATTTGTTATTCTATTGAGGATGTTAAAAAGTATTTAACTAGTTTGATTTAAGAGAAAAATAAATATTATTATTTTGTTATAATTTCATTAGAAATAGCCTATTTTCTTGTGTATTTTACTGTTTTGTGGTATTTTTAATACTAGCTGTAAGAATATATACAGCCTTTCTCATTTATTTAGATATATATTGAATGAGAAAGGATTTTTTTATTGCTGAAGATGGGAGGTACTATTATGGAAAAAGATATTACAAAAAAAATAAAACCATTTATAATTTATAGTGTTCCTATAATTCTACTTATAGCTGTTGTAGCTATTTTTGGTGTATATAAATGGAACCAGGGACAAGGAATTATTAATATTAATGATGCAAAGCTCACAAGTTCTAAAGTTATGGTTGTAGCTCAAAATGATGGAACATTGACAGAGCTTTTAGTAAATGATGGTGATAAGGTAGAAGCAGGTCAAGTTATTGCTAAAATGAAAGTAGTTGTAACACCTGAACAAATTGAAGCTTTGCAAAAGGCATATGACGAAGCAAAAGTAAATTATGATAATTTAGAGCAACAAGTAAAAGCCTCTATGGTAGTAAGTCAGCCAGTAGTTACAAGTTCTTCGACAGGAAATGTAGCAGCAGCTCAAGCTAGATTAGATGCAGCCGCAGCAAATAAACAGAAGATGGATAAATTATATTCTATAGGTGCTGTAAGTGCGACACAATATGCGGAAGCACAATCAGAATATGCAGCAGCACAAAGTGCTTTAGCGGCAGCAAGTACACCACAAGTTGTAGAACAACAAGCAAGTGTTTCTTCTGCTCCATCTAAAGAATTATCAGAAGCATTAGCTACAGCTCAAATTCAATTAAATCAAGCAAAAGCAGCTTTAGACCAAGCTCAATCTGATGATAATTTTGCCGATATTACAGCTCCAGTTAGTGGTATTATATATTTAACTGATTTTAAACAAGGTGATGAATTAAAACAAGGCGATGTATTCATCAATGTGGGTAATACTAAAAATTTATGGGTAGAAGCACCACTTACAGAAGAACAATATGCTAAAGTACATCAAGGTCAATTTGTTCATTATTCTGTTGATGATATGGATTTAACAGGTACTGTCTTAGAGGTAACACATCAAGATAGTGAAGATGAAGAAAATAAAAATTTAGTTACAGCAGCAAAAATTTCTTTCCCTGATGAATTAAAAGATAAAGTTTTACCTGGTGCTGATGTAACAGTTCAAATAACAATAGATAGATAGTAGTTTATGAAATAGAAACAACAATGGACGGTGAAAACTTTGCTGTTAAAGCGATTAGAAGCGTATGGATTTAAATCATTTGCAGATAAATTAGAAGTAGAATTTGATGAGGGCATAACAGCAATTGTAGGGCCTAATGGGAGTGGTAAGAGTAATATTACAGATGCCATTCGTTGGGTTTTAGGGGAACAAAATGTGCGCAATTTGCGTGGAAATAAGGCAGAAGATATTATTTTCACAGGTAGCTCCACAAGAAGACCTCTTGGTGCAGCGGAAGTTTCCGTTACTTTTGATAATAGTGATGGTAAATTGCCTATAGATTTTCAGGAAGTAATGATTACAAGACGCATATTTCGTTCCGGTGAAAGTGAATTTTTAATCAATAAAACAAAATGTCGTTTAAAGGATATTTATAATTTATTTGCCGACACAGGATTGGGTAAAAATTCTATAAGTGTTATTAGTCAGAATAAAGTAGATGAAGTTTTAAATACAAAGCCAGAAGAGCGAAGATATTTCTTTGAAGAATGTGCGGGAATTACTAAATATCGTGAACGAAAACGCGAAGCTGTACGAAAATTAGATAATACACAGGCAAATGTTGTACGTTTAAATGATATTGTAAGTGAGATTGAAAAACAGTTAGAACCTTTAAAAGAACAAGCTGATAAAACTAGACGATATAATGTCATTGATAAAGAATATAAAGATTGTAGACTCACGCAGATTTTGTATAAATATGAAAATCTTTCAGCTGAAAATAATAAACTGGATTTAGAGATAAAAGGTTATGAACAAGAAAGAGCTTCATTAGAGGCCACAGTTTCTGTTTCTGAAAGTGAAAAAATCGCTAAAAAAAGTGAGATAAATAAATTAGAACAGAAAATAAAATTGCTTGGTGAAAATAATCAAAAAATCCATGAAGAAATAGAACGCAGTCGCAATCAAGCCACTTTATTACAAGAGCGTATACGACAGAGTTGTCAGTCTCAACAGCGTTTAGAGGAAAGACAAAATCAGACAAAAGAAGAATTAAAAATATCTTTAGCTGATGGAGAAGAACTAAAAAGAAAAGCTCAGATTGCTAATAATACTGCAGATAAATTGGAACTTGCCCTGCAAGAAGAAAATTCAAGTGTACAAAAAGTAGAAAATGATATTAAAGCGAAAGAAGAAGAAATTAAATTAAAGCAAGAGCAAGATAATGAAAAGCGCAAGCAGATAGAAGAACAAAATAAGGTATTACTATTGTTAAAGCGAGATATGTCTGATATAGATGTAAATATTGAAAATCAGCATAGTGCGCATAAAAATGCAATTAATGAAAAAATAGAAAAAAATACAGCTAAGGAATTATTACAGGTAGAGATTGATAATATCAATAAAAAGGTACAGGCTAAACAAGAAAGTATTAATTCTCAGCAGAGTAATTTAGATGAACTTATAAAAGTTTGCAAAGAGGCTACAGAATTTATCAATGAAACTCGCCAAAATGTGCGTATGGCAGAGGAAAAAGTAAAATTTTTCCAGGAAATGCAAGCATCATATGAAGGTTTTGGCAAGGCTGTAAAAAGAGTTTTAAAAGCGGATAAGTCATGGCAAAAAGGTATTTGCGGTGCTGTAGCTGAATTGATAAAGGTAGAAGATCCTTTTATTACAGCTATTGAAGTAGCTCTTGGCTCTGCTATGCAAAATGTAGTTACTAAAGATACAGATACTGCAAAATCGGCAATTAATTATTTGAAAGAAAATAAATTTGGTCGTGTAACTTTTATGCCACTGACTACTGTTCAGCCACATAAAAATAAACGCACTGAAATTGAACCGGGTAAACATGGTTTTATCGCTTATGCAGATGAACTTGTAAATATTGATGAAGAATATAAAGTGATAACTCAATCTTTATTGGGTAGAATTTTAGTAGTTGATGATGTGGATAACGCTTTGAAATTAGCTAAGCTATATGATTATCGTTTGCGTATCGTAACTTTAGAAGGTGAATTATTGCAGCCTGGTGGTGCTATTGCTGGTGGTAGTAGCCAAAGCAAGGAAGCAGGTTATTTACACCGTAAAGGTGAGTTATTAGAATTAAAAGATTATCTAGCTAGTGAACGTAAAGTATTACGTGATGCGAAAAATAAATATGAAGATGATGAAGCAAAACGCGTGGCTTTGGCAGAAAATATCAATCGTTTGCAAAAAGATTGGCAAGAGTTATCTTTATTATTAGCACAGAAAAAAGTAGAATTTAAACAATTAGAAAATTGGTTTGTAAATCAAGAAGATATCTTAAAAGCTATAGATAATCGCATATCTGCTTTAATCGTGAAAAAAACGGCTATTGAGGCAGATATTGAAAAGCAAACAGCTAAAATTGCTCAAATGGAAGCTCAAGTTGATGAAAAACAAAATCTTTATGAAGATATTTACAATGAGATTGAAGTATTGAAACATGATTTAAAAATTCGTCAACAAAAGGTAATGCAAAAACAAATTAGCTGTACAGAGGCAAGACAAGAAGTCATTCGTTATAATGATAAATTGAATTTGTTGACAGGACAGGCAGAAAGATTTAAGGCATTTTTAGCTGATAGTGATAAAGAAATGGCTGGATTACAAAAAGTCATTGATGATAGTTTAGCTGAATTAAAACAATTAGAAGAATCTGTAGCTAATTTAGAAAAGTTAAAAACTGATGGTAAAGAAGAATATGATACTTTATATAAAAGACAATTAGGTATGCGAAGTGAATTGTCTGATATGGACGAAGAACGTGCTAAAATTGCAAGCAAGGTAGGCGTTATCAAGGATAAAATTCATAAATGTGAAGTAAGTGTAGCTAAATTGGAAACTGAAATTAAGCAATGCTTACAAAGTATGCAAGAAGAATATGAATTGACTCCACAAGAAGCTTTAAATCATCGTTTAGAACTTGATGAAAATGAGCTGAAATCTAAATTAAAAAAATTAGATAAAGAATTAAAAGATATTGGCCCTGTAAATCCAAATGCTATCAACGAATATGAAACATTAAATGAACGTTATAGCTTTATGAGTAAACAAATTGAGGACTTAGTCAAGGCTAAAGAAGATTTAACGAAAATCATTGAGCAGATAGATAAAACAATGTCTACACAATTTGGCTTGGCTTTTGATAAAATAAAAGTATATTTTAATGATATTTTTAAACGTTTATTTGGCGGTGGCAATGCAAAGTTAATTTTAACAAATAAAGAAGATATCTTAAGTTCAGGTATCGAAATTGAAGTAGAACCACCAGATAAAAAGCCACAGAGTCTAGCTGTATTATCAGGTGGGGAAAGAACGCTTACAGTTATAGCATTACTGTTTGCATTTTTCACTTATAATCCTGCACCATTTAGCGTATTAGATGAAATTGATGCTCCATTAGATGAAGCAAATGTCAAACGTTTCGCGAAGTTTTTAAAAGATTATGCCAAACGCACTCAATTTATTTTAGTAACACATCGTAAGGGAACAATGGAGTCTGCTGATGTTATGTATGGTGTAACTATTGAAGATGCTGGTGTATCCAAGTTGATATCTGTTCGTTTAGAAGATTTTGAGGAAAGAGGTTAAAAGATGGGATTTTTTAGTAAATTAAAAGAAGGTCTTACAAAAACACGTAAATCTTTAACAGAGAAAATTGAAAAAGTAATTATTGGTTATGCTGATATTGATGATGATTTATTAGATGAATTAGAAGATGCTTTAATTCAAGCTGATGTAGGGGTAAAAACTTCTTTACAATTAATGGACGATGTTCGTGCTGGTATTAAGAAAAAACAGATTAACTCTCCTGAAGATTTAAAACCATTCTTAATTAAACGCATTACAGAGATGTTAAATGAAGGTTCTGATGAAACAAATATTGCTAAATCTGGGCCTACAGTAATTTTAGTAATTGGTGTAAACGGTGTAGGTAAAACTACAACTATTGGTAAATTAGGTAGATATTATAAAGAACAAGGCAAAAATGTTATGTTTGCAGCAGCAGATACTTTCCGTGCAGCGGCTATTGACCAATTAGAAATTTGGGGTCAAAGAGTAAATGTTCCTGTAATTAAACATGAAGAAGGTTCTGATCCAGCGGCAGTAGTATTTGATGCTGTGAAAGCTGCTATCGCAAGAAAAGTGGATATACTCATTATTGATACAGCAGGACGTTTGCATAATAAAGCTAATTTAATGACAGAATTAAATAAAATTCAAAGAGTTATTAAACGTGAAATAGCAGAAGCTCCACATGAAACATTATTAGTATTAGATGCTACAACAGGACAAAATGCAATTAGCCAAGCTGAATTGTTCACAAAATCAGCTCCTATTTCTGGATTGGTATTGACTAAATTAGATGGTACTGCTAAGGGCGGTGTAGTAATTGGCTTAAAATCTGAACTTAGTATGCCAGTAAAATGGATTGGCGTAGGTGAAGGTATGGACGATTTACGACCATTTGTAGCTAATGACTTTGCAGCGGCTTTGTTTAACCAAAAAGTAGAAGAATAATATAATTAAATAATTGTCTATTTGATGATAATAAAAATAATAAAAAGAGGATAAGTATAAAACTTATCCTCTTTGTTTTTAGTAGATTGTTTTGTCTGTTTTTTGTGCAAAGTTATCAAAGGATTTTATAGTGATATCTCTACCAAATTGTTCTAAATCTAAAACGGAAATATCTTGGCATTTTCCTTCAATATAGTTGTAGATGAAATCATCTCTAAAACCAATTTTATCAGCATCTTTAGCTGTGTTTCCATAATAAACTTTTTTGATGTTTGCCCAAATAGTAGCAGAAAGGCACATTGGACATGGATAGCAAGATGTATAAAGTTCACAACTTGTTAAATCATGAGTACCTAAATTTTGACAAGCATCACGAATAGCTTCAACTTCGGCATGACAAGTTGGATCATGTTTTATAAGTACACGATTATGACCACGACCTACGATTTTGCCATCTTTTACAATAACTGCACCGAAAGGGCCACCTTCATTAGTTGTTAAATTACTATCAGCTTCTTGAGTTGCAATAAGCATAAATTCTTCTTTAGTCATAAAAAATCTCCTATTCATAATAAAATATATAAGAAAAAATAATGTTTTTATTTTTTGCCTATATAAATATAAATTAAAAGCGGTAAATATGCAATAATCTTTTGGTTTTTAATAGATATTTTTATTTTTAAATAGATAGATATGATTTCTTATGATAAAATAACTAAGGAATTTTTATTTATTTATGAAAGCGAGGACAAAATGAAAAAGTTTTATGACGTAGAAGAAAAAGTGCCTTTGTTGCAAGGAATTCCACTTAGTTTACAACATTTGTTTGCTATGTTTGGTTCTACAGTGTTAGTTCCTTTTTTACTTCATGTAAATCCAGCAACAGCTTTATTTATGAATGGTATAGGTACAATTTTGTATTTAATCATTTGTAAAGGGAAATTACCTGCTTATTTAGGTTCTAGTTTTGCATTTATTTCTCCAGTTTTAGCAGTACTTGCTACTAGTGGACTTAGTTATGGCGATGCTCAAGGTGGATTTATAGCATTTGGTTTATCTTTTATTATTTTATCTTTTGTTGTGGGTAAATTAGGTACAGCTTGGATTGATATTATTTTGCCACCAGCTGCAATGGGTGCGGTAGTAGCAGTAATTGGTCTTGAGCTTGCACCACTTGCTTTGGATATGTCTGGTTTTATCAGTGATACAATGCAATCTCAAGGCATTCCAAATGAGCTTGCAATGATTACTTCTGTATTTACATTAGCTGTGGCAATTTTGGCTTCTGTAATTGGTAGAGGATTTTTAAGTGTAATTCCTGTATTAATTGGTGTAATTGCAGGATATATTATGGCTTTTTGTTTAGGTATTGTAGATTGGTCTGGTGTAGAAGCTGCTAGTTGGGTACAAGTACCAACTTTCTATGAACCAACTTTTAATATTCACGCTATCATGATTATTATGCCTGCATTGTTTGTAGTTTTTGCTGAACATATTGGGCATGTTGTTGTTACAAGTAGTATTGTTGATAGAGATTTAATTAAAAATCCAGGACTTAATCGTTCTTTATTTGCTGATGGTGTTTCTAATGTTTTATCTGGTTTTGTAGGCTCAACTCCTAATACTACTTATGGCGAAAATATGGGCGTTATGGCTATTACTCGTGTTTATAGTGTATGGGTAATCGGTGGAGCTGCTGTTTTTGCTATTCTTTTCTCTTTTATTGGTAAAATTGCTGCGATTATTCATGCTATTCCAGTACCAGTAATGGGCGGTATTTCTGTATTGTTATTTGGTGTTATCGCTTGTTCTGGTATACGTATGCTTATAGAGAAAAAAGTTGATTATACTAGTACGCGAAATATGATACTTACTGCCGTAACTATGATAAGTGGTCTTAGTGGAGCTGCTGTAAATATTGGTCCTGTACAATTAAAAGGTATGGGCCTTGCTGTTGTCTGTGGCATGATTCTAAGTATCACATTTTATATACTATCTAAAATAGGATTAGACAATAAAGAATAAACTTAAAGAAGATGTACTTTTGATGATAAAACATTAAAAGTACATCTCTTTTTTATTTAAAAACAAAAACAATTTTTAAGGATAATTTAGATTTGCATCCTTTGGATTTATCTAATTTAGTTAGATAAATTTTATCAAGTATAGACCGCAAAATATTGCGTTTGTCATCAATTGATATCTTAGTAGATTTTTTGAAAATATTGTAAATATCTTCAGGAGTATGTTTTTCTTTTAAGTTAGATATATTAATTAATAATTCCTTTTTATTAGAGTTTAATTGTTCTATTTTTTGTTTATTATTTTCAAGCTTTTTTTGTGTAGTCTCCTTATCAATCAGTCCATCAGAAAACCATTCTAGAATATCATTTTGGCTATTTTTTAATTTAGTTAGTTTTTTATCAAGCATACATAGTTTTTCTTTATAATTTAGAAATGTATTTTCATGATTATTGATATCAGTCATATATTCTTTTATTAATTTGGGAGAAGAACATATTTTAGTTAATGCATTCCATACCAATTCATCAACTTCAGGTATGTGTAAAAATTTAGGTTTACATATTTTTTTATCTGTTATACGTTTATCATACAAAATAGAACATACATAATATTTTCTTCTAATGTTATGATGATTATAAATTTTATTACCACAAGAACCACAATAAGCTAATCCAGTTAATAAGTGAACTTCTTTTTCTTTACGAGTATTATATGTTCTATTTTTTATTATTTGTTTTTGAGCTTTTTCAAATATTTCATTAGAGATAATAGCAGGAATTTCAATATCTATCCATTGAGATTTATCTTTTTTCTTTATACTATAGCCACCGCATTTATTTATTACTTGTAAATATTGCCAGCCATGAAATATACCGGTATATTTTTCATTTTTGAGTATTGTTCGGACTGTAGAGCCAGACCATTTATATCTTTTACCTTGCCAAATTTTAGGTATATTATTGGCATTTAATTTATCGGTTATTTGCTCACTACTTATACCAGAGATATACCATTCGAAAATTTTGCGGATAATCTTAGCTTCATTTTCATTTATTACATACATCTGAGTATCTTTATCAAAATCATACCCATATAAATGGTTATTTCCTAATCTACCTGCCAGTAATTTTCCTTTTTTGCCACGAATGATACGTTCTAATATTTTTTCACGTTCATAGGCAGAAAAAGCTCCACGCATGGAATAAAAGAGCCTACCTTCTGGAGAGTTTTCAAAAGATACAGATACAAAAATTAGACCTTCACGACAGTATTTTTCTATTTCATCAGTTATTAGTAATTGATGGGCAAGATTGCGTGCTAATCTATCAGGGTCATAACAGATTATGATATCTAATTTATCTTTACGGATATCATCACGTAGTTTTGCCATTGCTGGTCGATCTAACTTTGCACCACTAAATCCTTCATCAGCATATTCCAGAATATCTATTGCTCCTAATTCATATGCTTTGTCTTTACAAGCCCTTATCTGTGTTTGGATAGAATATCCTTGTTCTGCTTGTTCAGAAGTTGATACACGGACATAAATACCTGCTGTTATAATTTTAGTCATTTAAAAGACCTCCATATTCAATATTAAATTGCAAAAAGAGGTCAATTACTATATAATAAGGTTGGTAGTAGGTATATAGTAAAAGACCTATTAAAATACGATATTGGTAGTATCGTATTACGAGCCGCTATAATGTTGGTAGCATTATGGCGGTTTTATTTTTTATTCCAAAAAACCTAATCATACATTTATATTCTAGGCATAATAATTCTCCTTTTATTATGCCTAGTTATTACTATGTATAAATAAAAAAGACCTTGTATCATAGATACAAGGTCTTTGTCGTAGTGCGAGTAAATCGCATAGTCTTAATTGTAGTGCGGGTAAACCGCATAGTTTTCTTGTATCTTTATTATAACATAATAAATGATTAAGTCAAGTGTTATTCTTTTGTATAAATTTGTTTTATTTTTGTATCAATTTTTGATAAAAATTCATCAGATAGACGAATACCGGCTAATGTGTCTTTGTCTGATATTGGATTGACAATTCTCATTTTACTAATAGTTGTTATTTGTTTAATTAAACCAATACTACCTTTTTTCATTTTTCCAAGCTGTTTAATATATTTGTTAATTACATCTAATTCTTTTTGTATTTTTTGTTGTTGTAGAGCTATTTCTTGTTTTTTTTCAAACGCTATTTTTGATTGATTGCTAAGTTCGGATATTTGTGAGTCGAAATCTTTTTCTATTAAATCTTTTTTGGTATTAAATTCATCAATGGGTGAGCTTGTCAATTCTTTAATTTTTATAGGTATTTCTGCTTTTAAAGCAGTTACTTTTTCTGTTAATTCATTTATAAGAAGTTGATAGGAGCGTTTTAATTGATCAAGCTCTTCAAAAGTAGCCTTATTTTCTATAAATTTGTTATTTATTTTTTGCGAGAACTGATGAACAATTTCTCCATTTAAATCAATTTCATATTCTTGTTCTTCGCGTGAATTTTTTCTTGATTTTAATGGCATTATAGTTATCGTCTCAGATTTTCTGGGATTATCTTCTAATACAACAGCAAAATGTAAACCGCCTTGTTCTGAACCGACATTGAAACCTAGGTTAACACTAATAATATCACCTCGTCGATATTTTTTTAGATAACTTGGATTGAACTGCTTTTCTCTAATTAGCATTTTTTTATAATCTTTTAACCAGTAACATAAAAGAGCTGCTTTATGCTGGTCGGTATCAGCCATATCAATAAGGTACTTTTCATATTCGGACATTAAGTTATGAATTGTTTCTTTTAACGTAGTATTATTTTCAGATTTTTTTAAATCCACAATATCACTCCTTTATTTTAGTTAAGGGTTTCCAAAATGGAAACCCTTTTATAGATATATTGTATTATTAGTTGCTATAATGTTGGTAATATTATAGCGGTTTTTTATTTAGTATCGATAATAGATGACATGAATTTTTTTGTTTTTTTATCTTCAGTGATAATATCAGGATTGATGTATTTTTTTAGTCTTGGATAAATTATTTTAAAATCACTTATATCAGTTCTAACTTCTTCATTTTTGAATTTAAAATACAAGGTATTCATAATAAAACCCATATCAGTTTTTAAGGAAAGAAGTTGTGTATATTCCCATTCTTTATATAAACTTTTAGAAGGAACAACCATATACATTCTTTTATCGGTGAATGCCCAAAAACATTTATCTTTCTTATAAAGACCTGTTGATATGCCGGCGATATGCTCACCTTCGTTATGATGCGATAGTATTGTAGGTAAGTTATCTCTACCTACATTTTGCACAAATGGTAAAATTTCATCGGCGAGTTGTTTGGCAGCTTTTAATGTTTCGGGAGATGCTTGTATTTCATTGATAGTATTAGTTTGTTTTTTAATAGATTTTTCGTTTAAATCACTATTGTTTATTGCATCGTTAAAGGCTTTTTTTAATAAGCGACTGTTTTCTTCAACTCTTTTTTCTATAACAAAATTATAAAAAGAAACTATTTCGGCAGAATTGCCATTTAAATCGCAAGACCAATAATCAACAGCATTTGCTAAATCTTCATACGATTGATGCTCCATATTGTTGGGGAATAGTGAACGAATATCTATATATTGGCATGAAGGGGCTTCAATGTTATATTTCTTTAATGATTCATTTAATCTCTTAGCTGTTTTATAGATATCGTATACTATAACAATATGTTCATTTATGTATTTAGAAATTTCTTGCCAAACTATTTCTAAAGTAGGTGCATTTTTCACAGATTCTAGAGTTATTCCATGATAATTGCTAAATGAAAAATTTTTTGTTGGTGGTTTTAATAAAAATGTTTTTTGATAGATATTTTTACCATTTTCTACACTTAATAATGCTATTTGACAAATACTGGTTGAATTTTTATTAGCTAATTGAAAAGATAGAGCAGTGTAATTTAAATTATCAATATTAAAATTCATGAGGAACACTCCTTATTTTAAATATTAATTTGTAATCTATAAGTTTTTAAGATGTATAAATTTTTTTGAATACTTTGTGTTTATAGTGAATAGTTTGATTAAAAAGGTATTTCATCTTCTGGTGGTACTTCTGAATCAAAACTAAAAGTAGGTATTTCTTCTTGTTTTTTATTCCATGCTTTTAAAAGTCCCTTTTCATAAAAAAGTGTTTCTGAACCACAATATGGACAAAATCTAGCGTTTGCTGGAAGTGATTTACCACATTGAGTTTTTTCGTTTTTATTAAGACATTTATTTATAACAGGACTACCACAAATATGACAAAAAGCATATTTATCATTATTAAAATCAATATCTTCGTTATCACAAGTTAAACATCTTAATACTTGTTTATTTTTGCTAATATCATAATCTTTATATTTCATTGTATTCACATCCTCTTTATATTTAAATTCAAATTCATTACCACAAAATTTACAATACTTCTCTTGTTTGTTATAACTTAAAAAAAGTGATTACAACTACTACAATATTTTGAATGTATAAATTTTGAAAATTGTACATATAGACAAGTATCTTTACTGTAATCATGTGTTTTTGACCATTCTAACATACGTTTAAGTATATTTTGAGCAGCTTCATGTGAAATTCCAAAAATAGAGTCAATAGATATCTTATCTCCTAAGCAGTCATATATGTAATAAACTAAACTCATAGGTGCTAAAAGTTCTCTAGCAAATGTATTTGCCTCTAATTCATAAGCATTATATTCTTTTTCAGAAAGTTTATTTCGTGTTATTATGGCACGATTGTTGTTTATATGTCCTAAAATTAAATGACCAAATTCATGAGCTATTGTCCAACGAATACGTCCAGCATTATTTAGAAAATCATTATAAATAATAATAGCTTTTTCTTCTTCTTTTGAATAAAAACAACAACCGTCTTCACTATTAATAAATTCTATCATACCACTATAACTAAGATTATATTTTTTCATATACCATGAAAATGATTTTATACGTAATCTTGTATTATGTGTCTTATTATATACTTTTCTAAAAAAATCTAAATCTAGTGGAAATCCTTTAACTTTACTATCTTTTAAAAATTTCCTAGCAAGTATTTCAGCTTTCTTATAATTAGGTTTAATCATCATCATCTTCTTCAAAAGCTTCCTGAAAAGATATTTTAAGCACTTCTAACATACGATTACGTTTTTCTTCATCAACATTAGTCATAGCTCTTTGAATTGCTCTAATTTGAGGGAAATCTTTATTATTTTTTTCTGTTAATTCTGGTAATTCATTATTAGTGTCTTTGAAAAAATATGTTTTATCTACTTGAAAATACTGTGCTAGTTTTTCTATAATGGTCATTCTTGGCATAGATTTTTGTAAAAGCCATTTGCCTACACTAGATTCACTAACACCAAGAATCTTTGATAATTCTACTTGTGAGAGATTTTTTTTTTCTAATAATGTTTTTAAATTTTTGCTGAAAACCATTTTACTATCAGACATTTCTATCACTTCCTTTTGTTTATATTTTAGAATAAAATTCTATATTTAGCAACTAAAACTCTAATACACTAGATTTTTTTTCTATGAAGGCTTGACACTAGAATTTAATTCTAGTAAAATAGATTGCAAGAGGTGAGAAGTAATGAGCTTCCAAATAACATTGAAAGCAGCTCGAGTTAATGCAGGTTTTAGAATAATAGATGCTGCAAAGCTCATTGGTATAGGAAAAGATACACTTATAAAATGGGAGAAAAATTCTGGATTAGTTAATCCAATAATGCAACAAAAAATATCTTCTATTTATAAAATACCAAGAGAGTATATTTTTTTTGGCAAAATACTAGAATTAAATTCTAGTAAAAACAAAAAGGAGCATAAGCATGAACGAATTGAAAATTTTTAATAATGAAAGATTTGGGGAAGTCAGAACATCAATTATAAATGGTGAACCTTATTTTATGTTAGCTGATGTATGTAGAGTTTTAGAAATAGGCAATCCAACCATGACAAAACAGAGATTAAATAAAAATGGGGTCAATAGTATTGAGGTCATCGATAATTTAGGAAGACCACAGCAAGCAACATTCATCAATGAAAGTAATCTTTATAAGTTAGCATTTACTAGCAGAAAAAAAGAAGCCGAAGAATTTACGGAATGGGTAACCAGTGAAGTATTACCTTCAATCAGAAAGCATGGAATGTATATGACTAGTTCTGTTGCACAGCAGGCTATTAATAATCCAACAGAGTTTTTAGCAAGAGCTGTATTAGTAGCTAACCAAGAATTAGATAAATTAAAAATGGAAAATGCGGTCATGAAGCCTAAAGCTGATTACTTTGATGAATTAGTTGATAGAAATACATTAACTAATTTTAGAGATACAGCAAAAATGTTACACATTGGTCAAAAGTATTTTATAAATTGGCTTTTAGAAAGAAAGTTTGTTTATCGAAATATTAAAGGTAAATTACAGCCATATTCTCAGTTTATAGCAAATGATAGCAATGGTAAGGGTTATTTTGAAGTCAAAGAACAAAAAGCTAAAGATGATAGCTGGAGTGGTATTCAAACACTTATCACACCACGAGGACGTGAAGCATTTAGATTGTTGTTATCGCAACAATTAATAGCAGGATAAAAATAAGCTAAGGGGTTGAAAAAAATCCCTTAGCTTGCAAGTAAATAAATATAAAAGTTGAAGTAAATGAAGTTTTTAGAAAAAAACGAGCTTTGTCTTATGACAAATTCATTATAGCATAAGCTGAAAAAACTATGGTTAAGCTCAAAAGTATAGTGATAATTATAAGATAATTGTGTTAAAAATTTTATAAAAAGAAGGGAAAATTTTATGAATAAAGAGTTATTAAAAAAAGAAAAATCTAAATTTAAACGACAATTTGAAGAACAGCAGGATAAAAATGATGAAATAGTGACTGTGTCTTATAAGATAAAAAGAGCTTGTTTAAATTGTCGTCATGAATACATTCATTGTCAGGATTGCAAATATAATACTACTCCAATAACTAAATATATTAATGGTATTCCGATAGAGCAATTTAATAAATTATTTCCTTGACAGTAAAATATCCACTAAATATACATTCTACAGCAATATTTTCTTTAAGATTAGTGTCTGAACCATTCCAATAATTGAACGCATATTGTCGATAATTATTAAAAGTAAAATTAGGAGAAGTTTTTAAATATTTTTCGTTTCCATAAAAAATATTTCCAGAACAAACTAATTCTAACACTTGATATGGAATATTTAATTTATTTACTTGTAATGCTTCTTTCCAAAAAGATAATGAATTTTCATTATGTGGAATAAGCCATATAGATTTTTGTCTTGAAGGAAGTTGTGGGAAATATTGTTGTCTGACTTCTTCAAATAAATTTTCTCGAATATATAACATACATTCATCTAATGGGTTGGGAAATTTAGATAAATCTATATTATCATAAATCGAAATAAAAGGGTTTTTTTCTTTGCCCGCTGTATAAGTTAATCCTTTTTGTAAAGAAGGAGTAATATTAGGTTTTATTTTTTGAATGTGATAAAAAATTTGATTTGTAACTTGTTCCATTATAGTCATCTCCTTATAAGATGATTATAACATAAAAGTATTTAATATAATGTCTAGCTATTATTGATTATTTTCTTTATTGTCATGAACGCTTGGCGGTGGGTTATTGATGAAACCGCTGTATCAAAATTTATAGCTTATGTATGGGTAGCAACCATAAAAAGGTCAATTACTATATAAGGGGTCATTTAAATGAAAAATATTATTGAAAATTCTGTTTATATTGGTGAGATAAAGACAGAATCAGGGGAGGCAAAAATATATTTAAGTAATTTTAAGCAAGAACATAAAGAATGTTTTTGTAAAGCATATGCTAGTGCTATTTTAAAAGCAAGTTTAAAAGAAAAAGTAAGAAAAATCTCGGAGGTTAGTTAATATGCAAACAATTTATGAAACAAATACAAAACAAGGTATTAGTATAAAAATTCCTAGTGGTATCCATAAACCTAGTGAAATAAATCCAATGCTAGAAAATTGTATTAGCTTTTTTAAGCTAAAAAAAATAGTTGACCAGCACAAGACTAGTCAACAAAACTAAAAAATCGCAACTAAATTATAACACTAAAACAAGAAATAAGCCATCTAAATAGATGGCTTATTAAAATAACGAGGTAAAAATTATGGCTATAAATAAAAGATATTATTGGCTTAAACTAAGAGAAGATTTTTTTCAAGATGAAGCAATATCATGGCTTGAAGAACAAGAAAATGGGAAATTATATAGTTTATTTTATTTAAAACTGTGTTTGAAGTCTATAAATAATAACGGCGTATTAGTTAGACAAGTTGGTGATATGCTTATTCCATATGATGCTAAAAAATTAGGAGAGATAACTAATACACCAAAGGATACAGTTATCGTAGCATTAGAACTTTTAAAAAGAATTGGACTTGTGAAGATTTTAGATAATGGAGAATTATATTTAAATCAAGTACAGTACATGATTGGTTCAGAAACGGAAAGTACACGTCGTAGTAGAAAATCTAGGGAAAAGAAAAAACAACAAATCTCTAATAATTTAGATAAAAATATACCATTGTTGCAATGCAACAAAATTAGCAACAAAAATGCAACAGCAGATATAGATAAAGATATAGATATAGAGATAGATAAAGAGAAAGATAGTAGAAGAATAATATCTACTACTACTGATCTTCAAAAAAAAGAAGTAATAGATATTTATATGAATAATATAAATTATTCTATTAACTCTATTGAATACGAAAGATTAATAGATGATATAGATGAATATGGTGTTAAATGGGTAAAAGAAGCTATTACAAGAGCTGTAATGCAAGGGAAAAGAAAATTAGGCTATATAGAAGCTATTTTGAATAATTGGAAAGTTAATGGTTATGACGAATATAAAACTAAAAATAAAGTAAATACTGCTAGTTCTAGTAAATTATCAGATGCTGAACAATTAGCTTTGAATAGAGCACCAAAGAGTTTGCTTGATGAATTTTTGGAGCAGGAGGGAATAAAGAAAAATGGATAAGGTAGTAATCCCTCATAATGTAGAAGCAGAAAAAGCATTATTAGGAGCAATTTTAATTGCTAAGGATAAATCAATAGTGATTGATGAAGTCAATCAGATTATAAAATCTACAGATTTTTATAGAAAAGCAAATCAAGTTATTTATCTTACGATATTAGATTTATTTAATACGAGGAAGGATATAGATAGTATAACGTTAACGGAAAAATTAACAAATACAAATCAACTTGAGTCTGTTGGTGGCATAGCTTATATAACAGATTTATCAAATTGTGTTCCTTCTGCCGTCAATATAAAGTCTTATGCCAATATTGTGAGAGAAAATGCTATAAAGCGTGAATTGATTAATGCAGGACAGAAAATTATTCAGCAGGCACGAGAGGCTGATGGCGATGTTGATATAAATTTGGTGCTTAATAATGCGGAAAAAGATATTTTAGAAATCGCTAAAACGGCAAATAATACAGATAGAATTGTTGAACCAGCAGAGTATATCATGAATGCTTTTACTGAAATTGAGAAAAGATATAACAGTAGTCAAGATGGCAAATTATTTGGTCTGGATACTGGATTTAGTGAACTTAACAGAATGACTGGCGGTTTGCAAAAATCTGATTTAATCATTTTGGGAGCAAGACCAAGTATGGGAAAAACAGCTTTTGCACTTAATATTCTAGCTAATTTAGCAAGAAAGAATGTACCTGTAGCAATATTTTCGCTTGAGATGTCATCGGAACAGCTTACCAATAGATTATTTAGTCTATATGGTTTAATCGATTCAAATAGCATAAGACTAGGGAAGTTAGATGGTAATGAATTGGAACGTTTAACATTAACATTAACAATATTATCAGGAAAGCCGTTATATATTGATGATACAGCAGGTTTGAATATGTCAAAGCTTAGGACTAAAGCAAGAAAATTAAAACGTGAGAAAGATATAAAACTATTAGTCATAGATTATCTTCAGCTTATGCAAGGTTCATCAAGAAAAATAGATAGGCAACAAGAAATAAGTGAAATATCAAGAAGTTTAAAATTACTAGCACGTGAATTAGATATAACGATAATTGCTCTTTCTCAATTAAGTCGAGCAGTAGAATCAAGACAAGATAAACGACCAATGCTTTCAGATATTCGTGAGAGTGGAGCGATAGAACAAGATGCGGATATAGTAATGTTTCTATATCGTGATGAATACTATAACGCTAATACAAATGATAAAGGGCTTACAGAATTAATAATAGCTAAACATAGGAATGGAGCTATAGGAACAGTAAATCTTAAGTTTAGCAAGCAATTTTGTTTATTTGAAAATTTGATTTGAGGGAAGATAGATGAAAAATATAAAAACGATAAATATACCATTGGATTCAGAATTTAGTGCGGATATTAAACGACTTAAACAACGTAAAAGAAAAGATAATATTTGCAAATATTGTTTAGAAGCTGTGGCGGTGATCGGAGTTATCAGTATTGGATTTATGATGGTAGGATAAAAAAACATTGAGTATATAAACTCAGTGTGTGGAGGATTATATAGATGAGACAAATAAGAAGATTAATTGAATTAATAAAAAGGATATTTAGAAGAAAAAAAGAAGATGAAGAACCAATAATTTTAGATTTTAAATTACCAAAAAAATTAGATGAAATAACCAGTGATGAAATTATTGGACCAAAAGATGGATATAAGCCATTAAATTATCCATTGGAATGTAGTGTAAATATCAAAATTAATAAGAAAAATAAAGAACGTATTTTAAATAATAGATGTTGCCCATTAAATCGTTGGGTTAACATCAGAAAAGCTGGAGGACTTAAACATGGTCGTAGTAAGTAAAAAGAATTTAGATAGATTACAAGATTATGGCTTCAAGAAAGTAATATGTGAAGATGGCATATTCTGGAAGAAAAGATTATATAAGAAAAATATATTAACTGGAGGTATCTTGATAGATATAAGCCAAGATAAGGAATTTTATAATGTAAAAATCTTTCTTGATAGAGTTATTAAGCTACCTAGTGTTATTTACTATTTAATCAAGGATGGAATAATAGAGTGTATTTAGTATTAGAAACTGATAGTGGAATTATAACTAAGGCGGAAGCAAGTGAGTTTTGCCTTAGAAAATTAATTCAGATGCTAAGAAAACATAAAGAGTATATAAAAGGCGATTTGTATTTAACAGATATGAATTATTATTGGGAGAAAGTTGAATTATAAGGAGTAATAAATGAATAAGGTAATATTAGCAGGGCGATTAACAAAGGATCCAGAGGTAAGATATACGCAAACTGGAGTAGCAGTAGCAAGTTTCACTTTGGCGGTAAATAGAAGATTTAGTAAAGAAAAAGTAGCGGATTTCATTCCAATTGTTGTATGGGATAAGATAGCGGAAATTGTAGGTAATAATTTAGTGAAAGGCAGTCAAGTCTTGATTGAAGGTCGTATTCAGATTCGTAGTTATGATGCACAAGATGGAAGTAAACGTTATGTAACAGAAGTCATAGCTCATGATGTAGAGTTTATGGGAAGTAAACCGAAACTCGATGGCGGTGCTGTACCAGAATCAGCAAAATCTTTTGGTCAAGAAGTGCCACCTGATGAAGAGATACCCTTTTAAGAGAAAAATAAACTATCTTAAAGCCAAGAAATTGAATAAAAATTCTTGGCTAGATAGTTTTAAACGAGGTATAGCGTATAAATTATCTAAAAAGGGTTATAAAATTATAAATTTTGATATAAAAAAGGTGATTGTATGAGAAACGTAATTTTATTTTTGATGATACAGTTATTATTAAAGTTAGAGCGACCATTTTATAAATTTGGTAAGTTATATGAAAAAACAAAGCATATAAAAAAATCCCATTCTTAAAAAGGTAATATATAAAATTTTTGAATGGAATTTAAAAATAATGAGTGTTTTTAATTTAAAGATTAAAAAATTAAAACATAGCATTAATTTCTAAGATAATATAGGTTATTCTTTGAGGTCGGCAAATAATAACTATCTTGACAAAGTTTGTTGCTACAATTATACTAAGTTTGTAGCAACAAAGAAAGGAGAGAAAGTTTTGGCTGCTATGAAGAAAGGTACAAAACTTACAGATAACCCAAAAGATTATATGTTAAGAGTAAGACTGGACAATGATACTCTTAATAGATTAGATGAATTATGTGAGAAACATAATACTAATCGTTCAGTTATAGTTAGAATGGGTATAGATAAGTTGTATCAAGACAAATAAAAAAGCAACCTGCTTACCGACCAAAGCATTCAGGTTGCTTAATACACAATCCCACAAGGACTGATAAATCTATTATATCATTCTTTGTGAGTACAGAAAAGGAGAATATATAATGGAAAATCTTATACAAATAGTAAATAATCAAGCTGTAGTATCCAGTAGAAAAGTTGCTGATAGCTTTAGAAAAGAACATTCAAAAGTACTTCGTTCAATAAAAAATGTTATAGAATTGACTCAAGCCAAAAATGGCTTTAGTGAGTTAACTCGAAATGATGAAATAAAAAAATGGTTTTATGAAACAACATATATTGATAATAGTGGAAAATCAAATATTGAATATCTTATGAATAAAAATGGATTTTCTCTTATTGTTATGGGTTTTACTGGCAAAAAAGCAATGCAATGGAAAATTGAATATATAACAGCTTTTGAACAAATGGAACAATATTTAAAACAATTACAAGTATCAAGTGTTGATAAAAAAATTCTTGATTGTAAATATGATGAAGTTCAAATGGAAAAATCAAAATTGTGGTTGGAATTAGCTGATAAAGTAGACATAAAAGAATATAAACAAATGGCAAAAAGTTATGCTTTTAATACTTTAGCAGGAAGTAATGTGTTACCATTGCCTGAAGTAAAAGAGTTGACTTATTCGGCAACAGAAGTAGGCAAAATCTTTGGAGTTTCTAAAAATAAAATCGGTAGTTTAGCAAATAAACATAATTTGAAAACAGATGAGTACGGAAAGTATTTCTATGATAAATCAAGATATTCTAATAAAGAAGTGCAGACATTTAGGTATAATAGAAAGGCTATCGAAGTATTTAGAAGTTTATTAGGTGGTGCTAAAGAATGAAAAGTTTTGATGAACTTGAATTTAAATATAAAGATGCTATAGAACAATATGATTTAAATAGTGCATGGGCTAGTGATATAAGAGAAACAATTTTGAGTTTAAAAGATCCTAAAGAAATTGTTTTAAGTTGTTTACTTGATGGATTAGAAGAGTGTTTTGAGAAGAAAATAAAGGCTGAAAGTTATTTGTTGAAAAATGGTTTTAATGAGAATGAAATAATATTATTGTGTTGTCAATATAGCGAATACTGTAATAAATGATTTTAAGAAAATGAAAAAGGATAGCTCGAAATGGGCTATCCTTGTCATATTTGGAGGATTTCATGGGAAAAGATAAAGAAAACTTAGAAATAGCAAAAAGATATTTAGATAGTGTTCGAGAAGCAAAGCTTAATGCTATAGCAATAGCATGTAGAGTAAAAGAATTAAAAACAACATCAAAGAAATTGATTGCAGTATATCAGATGGAATCTGTTGGCGGAAGTAATAAAAAAATGGACATATCAGATTATGTTGCTAAGATTGATGAAGAAGTTGCTAAACAATTAAAAGCAATGCAGATATACGCTAAAAAAGAACAAGAGGTAAAAGAATGTATAGATAATTTAGGAGTTGAGGACAAGGTCAAAAGAGTTTTATCTATGAGATATTTATCTTTTCTCAAATGGGCTGATATCGCAGAAATATGTAAATATTCATTAGCTCATGTGTATAGATTACATTTAAAAGGATTAGAAAGTATATTAATAAAAAAAAGACCTAACTAGGTCTTTTTTTTATTAATATGTGTAATTCCTTCTAAAAATTGTTTGTTAAGTTCAATTGATTTGCGGATAAAGATTTTTTCATGTGCTGTTATTTTTAAACGTTTTCCATTGTATGTTAAATTTGGTAGATCTAATAATGAAAGAAAATTATCTAAATAATTTTTTAAATCAATTTCTGAAGATTGATTAGTAGAGTTAGGATTATCTTTTTTTAGTATATTGATATCAATATCAAAAATTTTTGATATTAATATTAATGTTTCAATATTAGGTTGACGTTTCCCATTTTCATACATACTGATAGTGCTACGTTTTAATTCTAGTTTTTCAGCTAATTCACTTTGTGATAACTTTCGTTCAATACGTAATTGCCGAAGAAATTTATACATTTCCATAAAAAAGCTCCTTTCTATATTTATTTTAGCATAATTTTATATTTTTTTAAATAATTATTGACACGTTTTGTGTCTTAATGATATAATTATGACACAAAATATTATTAAAGAGGAGGTAAGTCTATGACTTACGATGAATATATGTCTATTGTAATAAATTCAAAAGCTACTGATTGGTTATTGTTTGATGAATGGGGAAAAATAACTTTTAAAAAAGATTTAGCTTTTTCAATTGAAGAAGTTGAAGAAGATTTTAGTGAAAGAAAATTTGAGGAAGACTGGGTTAAAAAATTCCCTAATAAAGATGCATATCGCAAACGTCTTTTATTAAAATACAATGGTAACATTGTTGAAGAAATTTTTTTGGTAGGTGTAGATGGCAATCATTCATTAATACCTCTTCCTAAATTAAATGAAATGACTATCAATAGCACACAATATCATATTGGTAAAATTATTAATGGAATTTATGGCAAAGAATATGAAGATTATTTAAGACGTTGTAATATACGCTTAAAATGATAGTAAATGTTATTTTATGTGATTAATGAAATGTGATATAGTTATAATCAACAAAAACTAAATAACATGGGAAACATAAAAGAGACAGTCAACAAATGACTGTCTTTTTTTGTACATAAAATCAATAATAGATATAGTCGATAGATTATATCTATTTTTTTATTGGCGGTGAATAAATGTTACAGAAAAAGCATAGAGTAAAACTAACGGGTAAGAAGCTAAGAAAATTAAACCAGCAGATATTCGAACGAGATAATTATAGATGTATTGTATGTGGTGCATATGTATCTACAGAACATAAATTTCACCATGAACCATGCGGAATTGAGAAAACCGATGAAATGAGTGGCGGTGTTGTATTGTGTGATAGTTGTCATCGATTGCGACACGATAGTGGCAGACTTAAAGAAATAAAAGCAAGATGTGAAGAATATTTAAGGAGTTTATATGGATAATGAATTTAAAATATCTAATAATCCAACAGGGCAAGAGTTAATAGATGATATTGCATTGATTACAAATACGATAGCAACGTTATCTGAATATGTGGCTAAAACTAAAAACATACTGGCACAAGCAGATGATGCATATAAGCAGATATGGGATGAAAAGTATCTTATGTATTCTGAACAATATCCTAAGTCTAATCAAATAAAAATAAAAGCACTGGTTAATACCGATGATGATGTAGTACGAGCAAAAGCAGTCTTATTAGATGCTAAAGAAAAATCTGTCTTAGCGGATAGTAAATATAAAAGTTGGGATAATCGCTTTATAGCAGTACGAAAAATTGCAAGTATCAAAACAACAGAAATGCAAACAATAGAAAGGTGAGAATAATGTATATAGATAGATGTGAGTTTCCTATACAAGAACGTATAGAAGTAACAACTAAAAATAATCGAGTGTATGTTTTTGAAGGTGAGGGTATAGTATATTTTGGCAAGAAATATATGGATATTTTTTTAGATGGTGCATTTGTGGCTAGATTTGATACTGATGTTTTTGCATCGTTTGAAATTGATTTACCGTTTGATATTGGTTAAAAATGGCTAAAGAATTTGCACGTAAGTTCTATAATAGTACAAGATGGCGGAAATGTGCTAAAGCCTTTGCACAATCTAAATTGTATATTTGTGAGATGTGTCATAACAAGACTGTCGCTCGCAAGGGTACAGACGGACAACGCTTTATTGTACATCATAAAGTTTCGCTTACTCCACAGAATATAAATAACTTTGATATTGCTTATGGTTGGGATAACCTAATGCTATTATGTCTTGAGTGTCATAACAAGATACATAGCAAAGATAACAATACAAGAACAATGCACTTTGATGAGGACGGCAACCTTGTTGCTGTTGATGAACCTGTCAGAGTTGATGAGTAAGTAAGGTTAGACCGTTTTGCTTTGCTTGCTACGTATCAACACCCCCGTATTTAATAAATTGTCTGACAATTCACTAGACCGGAGGGTCCACACACGTGTAAAATACACGCCACCGCCGAGAGGGGTGTGGTATATTTTTCAGAAATTTTTACTGGAAAGGAGATGATTTTGTGCCGCGATATAGCGAAAAAACATTAAGAAAGAAAAGATTAGAACAATATAGGGAAGCATTTAAAAATATAGACGACGATAAAATGGCAGTAGTACAAAGAATGATTGATTTTGCGGTTGACTTGGAATTTCGCCTTGCGGATTTGCAGAAAGAGCTTGACGAAGTAGGGTTTGTTGAAGAATATTGCAACGGGCAGAACCAATTCGGCACAAAGGAGTCTACTGCCAGCAAAGCATATTCCACCACCTTAAAGAACTATAACTCTTTAATCCGAACGCTGCTGTCCTGTATGCCGCAAAAATCTTCTGATGATGTCGATGATGGTTTTGAAGCCTTTGTCGGTACGTTGAAAAAGTAGTGATTGTATGAATTACATTGAAATCTACTACGGAAAGATAAAAAGCGGCGATGCAATCGTTTCGGAAAAGGTTAAAAAACTGTTTGAGCACCTGCATGACAAGCTCCATGATAGCGGCAGTCGGTATATTTTTGATGAGAAAAAAGCCAATCACGCTATAGATTTTATTGAGCGTTATTGTAAGCACTCGAAAGGCAAATGGGCAGGTAAGCCGGTTGTTTTGGAAGTGTGGCAGAAAGCAATACTTTCAGCATTGTTCGGCTTTATCGACAAAAATACGGGACTACGGCAGTATCGGGAGCTTATTTTAATTGTGGCACGTAAAAACGGAAAATCGACTTTATCGAGCGGCATTGGGCTTTATTTATTAATGGCGGACGGCGAGCCGGGTAGTGAAGTCTACAGCGTGGCAACGCAGAGAGAGCAGGCGAAAATTATCTGGAATGAAGCAGTCCGTATGGTAAAGAAATCGCCGTCGCTCAATAAAAGGTGCGACTGTCTTGTTTCGAGGATAAAGTGCCGTTTCAATGACGGCGTATTCGTGCCACTGGCTTCCGACAGCAACACGCTGGACGGATTGAACGTTCATGGAGCATTAATTGACGAATTGCACGCTATCAAAGATAAAAACCTTTACGATGTAGTAATCGATGGCATGACAGCACGTGAACAGCCATTATCCATTATCACATCGACGGCGGGTACAATCCGCGAGGGTATTTTCGATTTGAAATATGAGGAAGCGGCGAATATCATAGCCGGGTACGGCGATGAAAACGGATATAAAGATGAAACCATTCTACCGGTAATATATGAACTAGACAAGCGCAATGAATGGACAAAGCCAACCTGCTGGGCGAAAGCCAATCCGGCACTAGGCACGATTAAGAGCCGCGAACAGCTAGAAGATAAAGTGAACCGTGCCAAAGCCAATCCGCATTATGTTAAAAACCTACTGTGCAAGGATTTTAATGTTCGGGAAACGGCGACGGAAGCATTTTTGACTTTCGAGCAACTAAATAATGAAGCGACTTTCGATATCGGAGTTTTAAAACCGCGCTACGGCATCGGCGGTATAGACTTATCTGCTACAACTGATTTAACTTGTGCTACTATGCTGTTTAAAACTCCTGAAGATGAAAAACGTTTTTATGTAGAGCAGATGTATTGGATACCAGAAGAATTACTTGAAAAACGAGTACATGAGGATAAAGTGCCTTATGATATTTGGCTAAAGCGAGGATTTATTAGGTTAAGTCCTGGCAATAGTATAGATTATCGCTTGATTGTTGAATGGTTTGAAGAAATGCAAAATGAAAAAGATATATACCTGTTTAAATGTGGCTATGATAGTTGGTCTGCAAAATACTTTGTTCAGGATATGATAAATACTTTTGGCGAGCCAACTATGGAGCCAGTAATACAGGGTAAGAAAACTTTATCTGGTCCGATGAAAGCTTTGGGGGCAGATTTAGAAGCTAAACTTATAAACTATAACAATAATCCTGTACTTAAATGGTGCATGGCAAATGTTAGTGTGGATATGGATAAAAATGGAAATATCCAGCCATGTAAATTACAAAATCCACGACAGAGAATTGACGGCTTTGCAAGCCTTCTAGATGCGTATGTAGTTTATGAGAGAAATAAAGATGACTATATGAATATTATTTAAAGGTGGTGAGAATTTGCAATTTAGAAGTTTGTTTGGCAAAATATTTGGCAAAGCAAGAGAATATAAAGATGTTACTGCTTTAAAATTATTAAATGGCTATACCAATATGTATACACCTTTTTCTGGTAATGCTTATGATGATGCTACAGTGCGAGATTGTATAGATACTATTGCAAGACATTTTGGCAAAATGCGACCAAAACATGTAATTAAGGATAATGGAAAAATAAAAAATGTTCCTAGTGATAGATTGAATTATTTATTAAGTTCATATCCTAATCCAATGATGACAGCTAGTGAATTTTTAGAAAAGTTTATAGCACAGTATTTTACTTATAACAATGCTTTTATCTATGTACAGTGGGACGAATTTACAGGCGGTATAAAAGCTTTGTATCCTTTAGATTTTCCACTTTTAGAGATATTAGAAGATAAAACATATAATCTTTATGCTAGATTTACTTTTGGTGCTGGTGAAAGAATTACTATTCCTTATGAAAATCTTATTCATATTCGTAGGCATTTTAACCGTGATGAATTATTTGGTGATGATAATTCTAAGATAATGATTGAGGATTTATCCACATTGAAAGCGGCGAAGGCATCTATTGTCAATGCTGTGAAAAACTTTACGGCGTTGAGGGGATATATACAATGGCAGGCAAAAGCTCGACCAGAGGATATTAAAAATGCGCATGATGAATTTGTAGATATGTATGCAACGAATAATCCTTCTGGCATTGCCAGCTTGGATAATAGAGCAGAATTTCATCAACTTACGAGTAATGTAACCACTTTTAACAGTCAACAGATGAGTTATGTTAGAGATAATATTTATAAGCATTTCGGACTTAATGAAAATATCATCATGGGCAAATATACCGAAGATGAGTATATAGCTTTTTATGAATCAGTGCTTGAGCCTGTGTCAATTAAACTGGCTCAAGAAATGACAGATAAGATTTTTACAAGACGAGAGCGAGGCTTTGGCAATGAAATTATCTTAGAAAGTAATAGATTAAACTTCATGTCTGTAGCATCTAAAATTAAGGTTTGTGAAACTCTTATTCCTACTGGCGGACTAACAATCAATGAAATTCGTGAAATCTTTGGTTATGCTGGTATTGAAGGCGGTGATGAACGCCTTATCAGTTTAAACTTTGTAAAAGCTAAAGACCAAAGTTTATATCAAACAGGTAATAATGATAATTCATTGAAAGGTGGTGAAGATAATGGGGAAAATGGAAATGAGAATGGCACTACTAGAGCCAGCTAATAATGATGATGAAAATAAGCAACTTGTAGAAGGATATGCAGCAGTTTTTAATCAAAGGGCATTAATATGGGAAAGCGAGTGGAGCGGTTGGAAGTATATGGAAGTAATAGACCGCAATGCCTTCGATGGTGCTGACATGAGCGATACTGTATTTAAGTACAATCATGGTGATATTGCTATGGTACTTGCTAGAGCAAGCAATAATACTCTTATTATGAATACCGATGATAAGGGCCTTAGAATTAGTGCAGATATTATTGATACCAATAATGGTACAGATGTGTATAAACTTATTAAACGTGGTGATTTAAACAAGATGAGTTTTGCTTTTACTGTAAAAAATGAGCGTTCAGAATCTGATAGGGAAAATAAGATTTATACACGTACAATAACCGCCTTTGATAAAATTTATGATGTGGCGGTTGTCGATTTTCCAGCGTATGATGGAACATCTATACAGGCACGAAGTAAAGAGTATTTTGTGAACCTAGAAAAAGATTTACAAGAAGAAAAAAGAAGAAAAAAATTATATTTAATGACTTATTTGTAATGCACGGTTAGACGTGCTTTTTTTATGCAAAGGAGAAAGAATATGAATAAACGATTAGAAGAAATTTTACAAAGAAAAGAAGAAATTCGCTCTTTGTTAGCTGATGAAACTAATAAAAATATTAATTTTGATGAAATTGAAAAAGAACTTCGAGAACTTGACGAAGAAGAAAAAGAAATTCGCAGACGTCAAACAATTATTGATGGTATGGGTACAATGATAACAAGAACTAATACAGCTAAACCAGTAAAAACCAATATCTATGATAGTGAAGAATATAGACAGGCATTTATGAATTATGTTTGTCGTGGTGAAAAAATTCCTCAAGAATTTAGAAGTGATGAAGTAACTGCTACAACAGATATCGGTGCATTGGTGCCACCTGTTACACTCAATAAAATTATCGAAAAACTTGAAGCATACGGTATGATTTTGCCACTTGTAACACGTACAGCTTATAAAACAGGTGTTGCAATTCCAGTTTCTAATGTAAAACCGGAAGCTACATGGGTAGCTGAAGGTGCTGGTAGTGATAAACAGAAAAAGACTTTATCTGGTACTATTACTTTTAGTCATTTCAAATTGCGTTGTGCTGTAGCTGTTACTTTAGAAACAGAAAATATGGCATATAGTGCCTTTGAAACAACACTTGTTAATAATGTAGTAGAAGCAATGGCAAAAGCATTAGAAAAAGCAATTATTTCTGGTACAGGTGTTGGACAACCAACAGGTATTCTAAAAGAAGATGCCAAAGGCACAAAAATAGAGGTAAGCAAAATTGACTATAAAACTTTAGTTAATGCTGAAGGTGAGCTTCCAATGGAATACGAAGCAGGTGCAGTTTGGTGCATGACTAAAAAAACATTTATGGCATTTATTGGCATGACAGATACAAACGGTCAACCTATTGCACGTGTTAACTATGGATTTGGCGGAAAAGCAGAACGTAGTTTATTAGGTAGAACTGTAGTGCTTACAAACTATTTAGAAAACTTCTCTGATACTTTAGAAGCAGGAAAAACATTTGCTTTTCTTTATAACTTTGCAGACTACACATTAAATACAAACTTCCAAGTCGGTATGAAGACATATGAAGATAACGATACAGACGATATTGTTCGTAAAAGTATTATAGTTTGTGATGGTAAACCTATTATCTATGATAGCCTTGTTAAATTGGTGAAAGCGGGAGAGTAATAGCCCCACACCTGCAATAGTAGGTAAGGCAATAGTGGGGCAAACAATACTAGGAAAAGAAAGTTAAATAAAAGTGAGGTAAATAATTATGTATACAAAAACTAATTGGGTAGATAATGAAACTCCAGTAAATGCTGAAAATATGAATAAAATTGAAACTGCACTTGAAACACATGAAAATGCAATTGAAGATAAATTAGATAAACCAGAAGTAGATGGTACTGAAAATCAAATTTTAGCTCGTGGAGCAGATGGAAAATTAATTTATATTGATAAACCAAGAGACGGAGAACAAGGTCCTCAAGGAGAAAAAGGTGATGTTGGACAGCAAGGTCCAAAAGGGGAAACAGGTGAGCAAGGAACAGCTGGAGCAAAAGGAGATACTGGTGCAAAGATAACAAGTATAGAACTTACTATTACTGGCGGAACTATTACAGGTACAGCTCATCTTGATGATGAAAGTACAGCTTCTATTACAGGTACTTATTCTGCTAGTTAAGGAGTAATTTAATATGGCTGTTACACTAAAACAAACAAAAGATTATTTGCGAATTGATGAAGATTTAACTGAAGATGATGAACTCATAGGAAGTTTAATCGAAGCTGCTACTGATTATTTAGAGCAGACTACCGGAAAAACGTATAGTGATAACAGCCAGCTTTTTGTCTTGGCTGTTAAAATGTTGGTAGCACACTGGTATGAAAATAGAAGTGTTTTTTCTACAAAAACCAATGTAAACAATCTACCACACTCTATAGAAGCTATAATTACGCATATTTCTCTGGCACAGTATTATAAACCGTTAGGAAGTGAAACATCATGATTAATATTGAAGAAATTGGTACATTAGATAAACGTGTAACAATTTTAAAATATGAAGATGTTGAAACACCGTATAATTTGACGCAGAAAAAATTAATGCCATTTTTGAAAGTATGGGCAAGAATTGAACCTCTTAGAGGTAGAGCTTATTATGAGCAATACAAAGAAAAAACCGAAGATTTAAGTAAAATAACTATTCGCTATCGAAAAAATATAGATAATTCTATGTTAGTTAAATATAGAAATAATCTATATGAAATAAAAAATGTCATAGATCCTTATGAATCGCATATAAAACTAGAATTAATGTGTAGCATAAAGAAATCAGGTGTTAGTGATGGGAATTAGTTTTGAAGAATTTATTGGTAGATTGCAGACGGTGCAAAAGAATTTTCCAGATGATGTTGAGACTGTTTTAAATCGTGGTGCTAATCGTATGATTAAGGCTTTAAAAACAAATAGTCCAGATAGTGGAAAGGATCATAAAGGAAAATTAAATAAAAGTTGGAAAAAGAAAATTGAAGGCTATGGCAAGGATATTCATGCTAATATTTATTCCACTGCACCACATTTTCATCTAGTTGATAGAGGACATAAAATAATGGATAAAAAGGGACATGAAAAAGGCTTTGTACAAGGAAAACATTTTTTGCAAAAAACCATAGATGAACAGCAAGATGATTTACAAGAATATATGTGGAAAGGTGTATATAAGCGGGTAAAAGATAAATTAGATGGCTGATGTAGTAAAACAGATAGATATCTTAAATCAAATTGGCAGAATGCTGAAAGCAGAATTTAAAAGCACGGTTTATAGTGATGAAATCTTAGAAGATTTCGCTAAACCGTGCTTTTTTATTTTGTACTTTAGTTAGTTGAGTACGCAGAGCGTGCGAAACAAAAAAC